>Ga0214477_100080_pt1 | contig 59907 bp, 46 predicted proteins | sample M1_20Mar14CPVII9_FD_165058 | JGI IMG/M metagenome (GOLD analysis project Ga0214477, IMG submission 165058) | Marine eukaryotic communities from Monterey Bay, California, United States - M1_20Mar14CPVII9sort6BwellC16 | ecosystem: Environmental > Aquatic > Marine > Unclassified | place: USA...
TCATCGACTCCATCGATTTTGCCATTACAGTTCTGCTCTACATTCCCTTGGGCACACTTTGCACGGCTACCGGGCATACCTAGCATCCAATCAACACCACCAAGTTGATACAGGATACGCTGATTCACGTAATAGATGGGGCCAAACATAGGACAATGGATACCTGTGGCATTATCCATTGTACAGTAACAAGCCTCCCAATTCCCCCCACTTGCAGCTTTACAAGTTTGACATGGTCCGGCTGTAACCATTGCATTACACCCAATACCTTGTGAGATATCTAAAAAGTAATCATTCACGAAGGTATATCCTGCCAATTCAAACAACTGGGTGTAAGCATCATTGAAAAGGTATGTATTCCACTCCTTACCAGGTGACTGGGGATTGCATATGGAGAGGACTTTAGTTGTTGGCTCTTCATCTTGTTCTGCGGTCTTGAGATCAGGATCAAAGAATAAGCCCATACTACAATAATAAAGAGTAATAATATGTGAGAAAAAAGTGCACATCATATGCACTTTTTGCAAAATGAACGTACCTTCCAAGTTGCTGATCACATTTTGTTGATGGCTTCTTGAGTGGAATATCTTCAATATGTGGTCCTAGAAAAGCAAAAAAGAAGAGTGTCAGTCAGTGATGTTAGGGTTTTCTACAAGACAATTACGAGAAAAGACATAACTATGGTATTGACTTACGAACTGTGCTGTAGCATACCATAAGACATATGATGCATCTACTAAAGTTTGATTCAATCCATCAGCCGTTGAATTCCAATACGTCAATACAAAATCCCTCTGTTCTAAAGTCAGGGCTCAAACTCACCAAATGTGCATACGATATTGATATCATCAATCTTTGTTTGGTTGTTACCAATCACATCTTTTAGTGAGATAGTATTGTTCTGTTGGCCTTCGATATTTTCTAGACCACTGATTTCAAGGTACCGATCATCGGAGTTTAAGTTACATGTTTTATTGCAGTTTGGTTGATTCCGTAGAGGAGGTAGATTAGCATAGCAACGCTTGTCTCTGCCATCTGGAGTTAAGATCCCATCGTTGAATCCCTGTCCATCTTCTGGAGACCAATCTACAACATCATATAGTTTCTCTATACCATTCTCATCGCCGAACAATGGGCCATTATTCCATAGGAAAGAACAGACGTTGGGGATGGGTTCTACTTTGCACTGCCCAATCTCGTCGACGTCGACGCCATGAATATGAACGAGAGCTATGAGATTAGCGACGACGATGGTAATAGCCGAGACGAATGATGATACTGGCGCCATTTGGTGTTGTATGAAGATGATGATGAGTAGTTGCAAATTTATGAGAGTATGTAAAGCTTGCAGGCAGTAGGCTCTTCTTCCAAATTCATGAACGGACACGATCTCCATGCAGGATTTCACCAAAACCCGTTTGATCGCTAATAAATGCAACATGTGTCCTCCTAGCTCAACTACAAAAGCCCTCACTCTCCTCCTTGTACTACCAACTCTCTTCTACTCTCATTGCACCGAGGCTATTGCAAAAGTGGGGGCAGTGTTCATTTAAATGGTTGTTGCTCATCTCAAGACTTGAGCTGGTAGTTTGTTGTGAGGGTGGAGTTTAGGCAAGTAGCGGTGTATTACTTATATTGTGCATAAATATGATATGAGCAAAATATTATGATTGGCGTCGATCATTTACAGCGGGAGCCTACTCCTAATAAAGATGATGCTACTTCATCATCATCGTCGTCCTCGAACGAATATGAGAATGGTCAGAAGAGCTCTTGCAATGATATAGAAGCCAAAGGCAGCACACAAGTTGATATCGACGACTCTACACAAAAAGAACAACCACAATGCAAAACCTCCACAACTAAAAGATCATCATATCAATATCAACATTTACCACTCTACACATCATTCCTCTGTGCCATAACAGCACTACTACTATCAATAATAACACATAACTCAACATCATTCGTTACATTAACTGATCCATTAAATGCAGGACCGTTCTTTAAAAGTATAAATGAAATTGGATTGAATTATTGGAAACTTTGTAGTATTCAACAGAATGGATTAGATTTTTTATTAGATCATGAGAAGATTGTGCCTTCAGTAGACGAGGATGATATAGTAGTAGAAGGAGGTAGTAGTGGTGAAATAATGAAAGAAGGACCAAGAGGTCCGTATATAGAAGTTAATCAAGATGATGATATATCACATACAGAAAAGATTATGCAAGATGGTAGTGGCCAAAGATTAGAACTGCCACCCTCTATATCATTCATACGAACAGCACATGATATTGTACGAAATGTAACGTCTACAGTCCAAACTACCTATCATGAAACTTACAGCTATGACTTCATTGAACAAGAAAGAGATTGGTACTCAGAACCAAATCATGATGACATACTAGTATCAGGTGACTATCCCTACCATGACGATGATTCACTATACGAATCATCGACTATATCAAATGAAGAAATATATTGGAATTGTCATATAATACACTTTACAAGTAAATCAAATAAATTAGATACTATGTGGAATGTAGCACGAATGTTTGAAATGTTGGGTATATTATTTGGAGGTTGTGCTACTTTGTTATTAGGTCTGTTGATTATTAGAAGAAGTGGAATGAGGTGGCACAACTGTATATTATCTACAATGAAGATAAGATCAAGTGACGAGTGTATACTTGATAGAAGATCATCTTCTACTTCTGAACAACATCATTATCAACAAGCAACCCCATCTAAATCAAACAAACTACTCAAACTAGATACAAACACATCAGGGTACAGACCAATATCAATCCTATTTCTACTATCATACCTATTACAAAGTTTGACATTGCTATTCTTGGATAGTAATATATGCCGTGAACAAGTCTGTACATTATCAAACGGGGCACATATGTTACTTGTTCCATGTGTACTTTGGATAGTTTGTGGATTATTAATGTTGTTCATGATGAAACGAGTTATGAGGAATGAACGAAGGGTTAGACGATTTAGAAGAAGAATGTTGTTACAAAGTATTGGTACTGAGGATGAGGTAGTAAATGAGGATACCAAGTGCTTGATAACCTAATAGTAGTAGATCAACAGAAGTAGTAGATCTGATATTAGAATCAGGCAAGGACTTAAGGTATGAAGAGAATGGATGAAGAGAATCCAATTTAGTAGTGGGCTGAGGAAGTTATTATCAAATTGGTGATATATACGAACGTAACACAACCACGGATAGTATTATTAGCAGGTTGTCCCTAAATCAACCAACACGGCATACCAACACCACCATACAAACATACAAGAAATGAACTATACTCTAACACTCAAACTACATCGAATCACTTCATCTATTAGGTATAATAATTTAGGAAGAGATGGTACAACGAATTATCAACTATATACGAAGTTAAACTAATTCGATAACACTACAATCTCCTAACAAACATTTCAAACAAGTCAACGTGCCAAAATATATACACACGGCACTTAACCCCACCACTCTTCAAACAGAAATCTTCATTGAAACCAAAATATCTGATTGGAATCAAATTAAAATCATTACAATTGTTTTGCGGTGGTAGTGGCACAAGTATTATAAGACTGTAATACATTTGGAAAGTCAATTACTGCCTTGAGGTTGGAATTGGATGCAATAACCGGTGTGTCCTCGAATTGCCAACTCGAGGCCAGTTTATCACAGCTCGAACACTCCATACTTCGTCGCTGATTCATACGGAACGTCATGTCAACATGCCATTCCATTTCCTTCTCAACCTTGAAGACGAACATGTTGTTCTCAAACCTACTTGGGGTGGTATCACTTGGAAGAGTCTTCGTGTATTGAGACACAGTAGTCATGACATAACTATCAAGGTCGATGAAGTGAAACCCGAGTGATTCTACCATGTCTTGGATGGCATTACGGTAGCAAACATTCTGTTCGTCACTAGTGAAGAGCACCGAGACTTTGCCGTACACTTCGAGGTTCTCCAATGAACAGCTTAGATAGTTGCTAATCTTGATGAGAGAGGTATCACACTCATCCTTTGCATCACCCCTACGGATATGGAGCATTCCAAAGTGATCGGTATCAGGGTTGCTCTCCTTCAAGCCATCGAATACCAAGTCTGTGATAAGAACGAAGAGAGAGAGATACATGGAGTTTTAGTAAGATTGCTTGATCAGGTATCCTTGACAAACTAATGACGAGGTCTATATCAAAAACAACAAGAATAGAAGATCTATTCTACTACTCACCTGCAACATGAGTCGCCACTGATGGGGCATCATATGTGTAAGGGCATGATGCAAAAGGAATGGCTGAAGTCTGGCCTACATCAAGCTTCTCCTCTCTCCCTTGGAAGTAATCTTTCAACAAAGGTAGATGATCGAACCAGTTGAAAGCTTGCTTACTCTCCCAAATGAACCCTTGAGAGAAGGACGGATCTTCAATCTGCTTCTGGGTGAAGTCTTCGAGCTGCTTGACAATATCTAAGGCCTCCTTCTCATGATCACTCGTCTTGTCAGAGAATGATAGTCGTAACCAGTTGGAGTACTCTTCATCAGTAAAGTACTGATCTAGGTGATAAGAAGAGATAGGATTGGACTCGTCAAACTCATCAGTATCATACTCGAGCAGTGCGGCCGAACCGTCTCTCTTGAAACGAATATCAAGAAGATCAGTCCACTTGTTTTCCTTGGGTAAGAACGAGCCAAGGTTATGTTCATCAGACAACTGAAAGATGGAGATTGATACATTGCAAGGTTGTTGTGATGTGAGTGGAGATATATTAGAAAGTTGAAACGGTCACAGGATACCCAGCGGCTGCTAGTAAACAAACTTACCATGGTCCGGGGCGGGGGTACTCGAACTGTGGCACACAAGTATCCAGCCAATTGGACAATCTGTTCAAATAACCAGGCTCGGTCATTCAAACCAGCACTCCCGTAGTGATCAAGTACAATGATATTCTTATTCATCACGTGAGCTGGACACTGACGCCAGCAACCTCTTGGTTCAATGTACTTCTTCGGATTCTGGACATGCTCGTGGTATTGATACATGTCCAAGTCATCAAAGATACGATGCTGAATGAACGTCCCTTCAATGTCTGGGAGCGGTAAGTTATCAACCTTCATTGGTTCGCCAGTTTCGACATACTTCTTCTCTTCCTCGAAATTTGTCCTAAAGTTGCTTACCATCTTCTCATTCTCTGCATTATTAGGTTCAATACCAACTCTTTCTGCAAGGATACCAGTTGCTACATCCTCCCAAGGCATACGCCTAAGATCTGCAATGTGCTCAACAGCTAGATCCAAGAAACGAGCTGAGACCATGTATCCTGCCCCAACACAATAGGGAGGAAACCAGTCTTCCGGATATTCATGTCTTTTCAAGGCCCATTTAAACTTCTCCTTTCGATATACTTGAACGTGTCCATGGTGGCAGGATCCCCAGTAGTCTTGGACTGAGTTGCGGTTGTTCAGCAGATACTGGGTCAGGTGAGGAACATCTACATAACTATCATCATCAGTCTTGACAGCAAACTTTGTGCCAAAGTCTTTTGTGAAAAGATTCGATACTGTCATGAATAACATGACCTTCTCGGTAACATGAAGATAACTTTCCTCTGCATCTAACCAGATCAAGTCACGCTGCTCTTCATATTCAGCAGCAATCTCCTCAGTCCACGGCCCTGAGATAAGGAAGAAAACAGAGTGGCCTTTGCCCCATGTTTCACGGATGGCTGTGCGGCGGCTTGGACCTGGCTTGCCTGCAGTTGACAATACCCCAACCACAATATCTTCACTGACATCCCTATTGGGCATACGATATGGCAATGTTTCACATGCAATTGTCACATGCCTCTGATCAGGATGAGGAGTTCCTTCCTTGAAAGAACGACCAGTACAATTGGCAAACGAACCAGTAGGGGGCAACGCTTCTAGGCCATTTTCAGTTTCACACATACTGTAGTTCTCCGATACAAGGGGAAAGTCAATCGGTTTGAATTCATTCGGAGTTGCAAGAAGTAGTTTGTCCTCAAACTGCCAACTCGAGGCCAGTTTATCACAGCTTGAACACTCCATACTTCGTCGTTGATTCATAAGGAAAGTCATGTCGACATGCCATTCCATCTCCTTCTCAACCTTGAAGACGAACATGTTGTTCTCAAGCCTACTTGGGGCGGTATCACTTGGAAGGGTCTTCGTGTATTGGGACACAGTAGTCATGACATAACTATCAAGGTCGATGAAGTGAAACCCGAGTGATTCTACCATGTCTTGGATGGCATTACGGTAGCAAACATTCTGTTCGTCACTAGTGAAGAGCACCGAGACTTTGCCGTACACTTCGAGGTTCTCCAATGAACAGCTTAGATAGTTGCTAATCTTGATGAGAGAGGTATCACACTCATCCTTTGCATCACCCCTACGGATATGGAGCATTCCAAAGTGATCGGTATCAGGGTTGCTCTCCTTCAAGCCATCGAATACCAAGTCTGTGATAAGAACGAAGAGAGAGAGATACATGGAGTTTTAGTAAGATTGCTTGATCAGGTATCCTTGACAAACTAATGACGAGGTCTATATCAAAAACAACAAGAATAGAAGATCTATTCTACTACTCACCTGCAACATGAGTCGCCACTGATGGGGCATCATATGTGTAAGGGCATGATGCAAAAGGAATGGCTGAAGTCTGGCCTACATCAAGCTTCTCCTCTCTCCCTTGGAAGTAATCTTTCAACAAAGGTAGATGATCGAACCAGTTGAAAGCTTGCTTACTCTCCCAAATGAACCCTTGAGAGAAGGACGGATCTTCAATCTGCTTCTGGGTGAAGTCTTCGAGCTGCTTGACAATATCTAAGGCCTCCTTCTCATGATCACTCGTCTTGTCAGAGAATGATAGTCGTAACCAGTTGGAGTACTCTTCATCAGTAAAGTACTGATCTAGGTGATAAGAAGAGATAGGATTGGACTCGTCAAACTCATCAGTATCATACTCAAGGAGGGCAGTCGATCCGTCCCTCTTGAAACGAATATCAAGAAGATCAGTCCACTTGTTTTCCTTGGGTAAGAACGAGCCAAGGTTGTGTTCATCAGACAACTGAAAGATGAAGATCGAGGTTGTTATGATGTGAGTTGTTATGAGGAAATGGTCTTCACAGGAAACCCGAGGCGGCTGCTAGTAAACAAACTTACCATGGTCCGGGGCGGGGGTACTCGAACTGTGGCACACAAGTATCCAGCCAATTGGACAATCTGTTCAAATAACCAGGCTCGATCATTCAATCCAGCACTACCATAGTGATCAAGTACGATGATGTTCTTGTTCATCACGTGAGCTGGACACTGACGCCAGCACTGCTTCGGATTCTGGACATGCTCAACTTGGACGCTCTTCTTTCCTTTCTGGTGATGAGGTTGAATTTGTTTGTTTGATTTGCCTTTAATCCGAGGCAATCTTCTGGTTCGTGTAACGCCTGACATCATAGTAGGAGAGTTCGTGGGCTTTAATGTCGGACTAATCACAGGCGTTGGTACTACAGTTAGGACATCTTCGGCGGTAGGACTATCCGATGGACTAATTGTTGGGCTCAACGTTGGGGCGGCCTGACAGAGAGGAGAAAGAGCGAGAGATAGGTAAGTCTATATCAGTATATGAAACATGTAAAGTCCCCACAATATGTAATGGCAAGTACACACTTACCGTCGATAGTTCTACATCAGCATTTAAGAGCTCTTCACAAGTAACGTCTCCACAATCATCTCCATCTCCAACTTCGCTGATACTGGTTTGTAATTCAGTAGAAAAGCAGTTGTCTCCGCATTCATCCTCATCCAATGATGCTTCCAGTTGTTCCACAGCTTGCTCTTGTACTTCTTGTTCGGTTGTATCAGGAGTTACATTCAAAATGGCCTTGTATGTGATGTCTAGAACCCCACCGTCGTCGGAAATGTCAGTGATGGTAACACTGTCAACATCCAGTCCGCTTCCTGTTAATAGAGCTTGGATAGTGTTTTCCAATGCGGTCACGGCGACTGGGGATAGACCTCCCAAACCTTGCAGTTCACGTAACTTCCTCGTTTGTGAACCATAGTTTACGACTAGGACTGATCTCAATGTTACCTGTTTCATTGGTGTGGGAGAACTGGTTGGCTGTGACTGCAAGTCGAGATGAAGGGCAGAGGATAGAATGAGAGGATATCATATCAATGTAAGTTATTATGATTAAGAGAAGCAACACCACATGTTGATACATACCGATTTGTTCGACTTGCTACTCCTGTTAGTCCTTTTCTTCTTCTTCTTCTTCTTCTTCTTCTGCTTCTTCTTCTGCTTCTTTTTATTCTTCTTTTTCTGTAGTTGAGTAGGTAGATAGAAAGGAGGGATGGTAGTAGTGGTTGTTAGCGAGCTGTGCAAGACATACAACTAAGAGTAGCCTCAACGTTAGACTTACCTTCGATTGGTTCTTTTTCTTCTCCTTCTTCTTCTTCTTCTTCTTCTTCTTCTGCAATTGAACGGTAGTAGAGTATCAGGGAATGTGATGGTGAGTTTGTATTTGTATAAGTGCAAAACATCAAAATGATGCAGCCATGAGAGTGCTTACCTTCTTTAACTCCCTATCAGGGACGAACTGCTTTGACTCGCTACCTTTTTGCATCTCACCCCATGGCTTATCCATTTGCAACTGCAAACTATTCGGATCATGATCAATAGTATCAGCAAGTGATGGCGATGGTACTTGGGGATTGCAATGGACGATTGGAACAAGAGACAGAATGGTAAATGATGTTGAAATACATGATAGTAGCCTCATATTGGATACGATCTTGCTGTGAGGTTCTATACAAACTGTTGTGTGGTTGTATTGGCTTGGATGTAACTGCTGATGAAAGTGGATCTCAAAAAATGAGATGATCTGAGGCGATGAGTAAAGTTGTATGTTGTATGCAATTTTACTTACTCGGCTTGATCAGCCAGCAGCGTAAACATCAAACACGGACTAGAATAGATCCGCCAGCCATCAATTTATCAACCAAACAACAGTCATTCATATTAGACCTGCCAACAAGGCGTCACAATCCAATCACTCTCATCAACGTCATATAAAAAGAAACGTCCCCAAAAGTAATCATTTTATAAGCTTCTTTGCTGTTCTTCTTGATCTTATGTCGACAAACACTGCATAGGATAATTCAAACACTGCATAGGATATTTAAATGAATCGGCCACCGGATAGATCAACAGGCATACTCTTAAATGACCACGAGGGCAGATCTAGTGTATGCAGGATATGTAAGATGACCTTTTGCAATTAGAGAAAGGCAGTTCTATTTCATTCAAGCTCTTCATCGGCGGCCGTACCATTATAAAGCTTGGGCAACATCATCATAATTTCTCCTCGTCCTCGTCCTTAGCATCAACATATCACTATCAACCTAATCATCGGTATCAAATACCAAGTCTTTCAAGTCATGACTCGTCGCCGCCACCTCAATAACAACAGCAGTACAATAGCAGTACCGGATCCTCCCGACAACTACAAAGACAAAAAACATCGTCATGATATGAACTCCTCTAACCTAACACTACTCTATTCAGTTGTTAGTACATTTCTCTTGATATGTACCCTATATCATCAATATCTACCAAAGCTACTTCATGATAACTTGGGCGGCAGTCATCGTAGTATGCTGCAAACATCAAACTTAGGTGTTAGGGGTGGGATGGTTGGGATTGGTCAGTCAATCTCTGATTCTGATGATTCTTCTGATGCCCACCTCCGCCGAGTGATTGCTTCCACACATCAAGTATTAGCGGTGGGTCCGGCAAAAGCTGCCGGCTCATCAATGTATTCTTTTTCCTCAGAGTGTAACAATGGAACTCCTTACACTTATGATGAAATGGGAAAGTTTCTTCGTCGCGCTTCTGGAGAGAGTAGTCTGACAAAATACTATGAAATGCCTAGGGTTGTTTCATCTCACGTCCATAGCTCACAAACATTAGTTGATATAATCAAGGATGCACCAAGAGATACATTGCTGCTTTACAGTCATCGCCAAGAGACTTCTCGTCTACAATCAGCAGTGAAGCAAGTACTAACTCGCGATTGTGGATCGACAAAAGATAGCGGTGATGATGCCGATGCCTTAAAGCGTGAGGGAAATTCATGTTACGTAAATGAAGAACATCTTCTCGAAATAATTAAGTCAGGAAAAGCTGAAATTGGTCAAAGCACTAACAATCTATTGACATGTGAAGTATATAAAGCAATAGAAGACTATGCTCCGACTATGGCTTTCATTGATTACCAGAAGGCTAACAAAGTTCAAGAACTAATTTCTGAAAAGTATTGCCCTAGTAAGAGTGGCAACCCTGTTGTAAAGAACGTTGCCGATGAAAAACAGTTTCAGGTGCATGTTAGGTCCAATGCAACCAGTGCTGCAGATGTTACCTTGGATCAATGGTTGGCAACCAAATCAAGTACGCTTGAGTTTGCCTTGCGGCTAAATAAAGATGCTACATGCGTATCAAAGACGAGAATCATGGAGGATCAACTATACCTGAACAATGGGATTTTATTTGCTCCTCATACCAAGCTGTATAGAGAAATGGATATGAAGCATGAGTATTAATGAGGTAGTGTATGGGATAAGCATACATGGACCAGGGATATTGTGGTGGTGTAGTATTGAGATGATAATGATGGAATGAAATGAAGAAATGGGCCTGTATAATATATGAATGTGGTTGGTGTTCAGACGAACTCGTTGTAGAACTGTAGCATCTATGGATAAAAGATTATTAGAAAGTAATTAGAGATGACGTTTAAGACTTGACTTGCACCAGATTACATTTGTGATTCTATCATCTTAGATCCTCCGAACATAAAATTAAAATATCTTCATGATATAATAATATGAACTCCTCTAATCTACAAAACAGGAATCTATATGCTGATGTAACAGTATCGGCGGTAAGTATGCCGCGTATCTTTGTGACAAGCAGGCGGTGAACTAGAACTATCACTGACATCTCTGGCATTGGCACGGGAGTACTTGATATAAACATACAAGACCATATCGAATGTATCTACTGGTACACTACTGGAGCTGAGGCTCTCAGCACATGAAGAGGATATTGGAGAGAGTACCGTTAGTTGTGATAAGTTGTACTATTTGTTGTAATGCCGTCTCTTAATCCTACGCCGAAGATGTGACTATTTTGCTACTTTACCCTAACTTAATATTGTATCAATAATATCTTGTTTAAGTATAGTGTTTCGTGGTGTGGTAGGCATTGCAATATTCCACACGGTGTTTTGATTTGCAAATGATATGAGCAATTGCAATGACTATCTATCGACCGAAGATATTATGAGCATCTCTCTCACCTCTCCGTTAGTAACGGCCACCACCGTCAAGATATATGTAAATATTATATAATGTGCATCGATACTGCATATTTATGATCAGATATTAGGATAAGACGGCATGAGACGCGCCGCCGCCGGCAGTCTCATAACTCAAAAATGAATAAATGTCCGTTCAACGCCAACAGTCAATTTTTCATTTGACAGATCTCAGATCACAGGCGACAAGCTTGTAATGAAGTCATTAGTGAAGCTAAGCAATCGAATGAAGGTTTAATAATAACAATAATAAGTACATTCAGCATGACGGTAGACAACATGCAAAAGATCTCTATTGATAGATTATATAAAATGAGAGTAATAAATAACTCGAGGGTTTGATTGAGAAGATATCTAATCTAATCATTGCAAAGAACATAAAGCTCGTCGACACAACATCTGTGGCGCCACCTCGTCATAAAGACCTCCTAAGTCGATGAAAGTAGCAGCATCATCTATATGATGAGACAGTTGATGTTTGATATTAAAGATAGAAGAGGGCGTTAGTCACAGAGTCAACATAAATGCACAAAGGTGCAAAAACAACAAGTACTTGTCAAACTCAAATTATTAGTATAATAGGAACAAACATATATATCACGGGCTAGAAATGGATATGATACTTACTACTTACTATTACAAAGTTATCTTTACTCTTTTTGGATACTAACATATGACGTGAGCATTATCAATGGGGGTGCATAATAGAACAAAGTGTTGATTGTTGTTTCATTATATGAATATGTTTCATTATATGAATATGTAAAGAGGATTCGACAAAAGATAATGTTAAGATCTTGGTATCTGATGATGCCTCAGGAGGAAGAGGTATAGCGGAGTTAGAACCGGCTAAGGGCTAGAAGAGGAATGTGGATCTAGTATTAGAATTAAACCAATTAGATGAGGAAGAGAATCCAATAGCCAATACACTACTAAAACAAGTAGCTCATTAGTATATATAGCTGTTATTTAACTTTGTACATTTTCTCTAGACGTAACTCAAGCTTGGCTTGGAGACTACGCCGCCCTTGCATTTGCACTGGCATCTGATCTACTGATCCTAGAAGTACTAATATCAAACAGATAGTTACCTCCGAGGTTTCGGCTATGAATCAAGCCTGTAAGCTGTGCTCTCTTGGAGCATATTACAGTCTGCGCCTCTGATATCTTAGCCATTGAATCTGGATCATATCCCAACCAATTTTTACCCTGACATTTTGTCAGGGTACGAATAAATTTTTTAACCGTTAGCGATCCTACCCTGACATAATGTCAGGGTAAAACATTGTGACGTGGAATACTTTGCTCGCCGATTGAGGATACAGTATCCTTTGCAATTTTTGCAATCAACAACCCATCAACTTGTCGTCGACGATCGACTACGATGCAACTACACGATGCCGAAGCCCATTGCACCGTCGAATCGGCCGTCGTGCGTAGTATATGTGGAGTATCGGCGGCTTCTTCATACGAAATTTTTTCATGCTATTGCAATAGATTAAAGATTGAGCATCCTCTACCCTGACAATATGTCAGGGTAGAGGATACCTATGGTTTGTGCGTAGAAGCTAGCGTACCCTGACAAATTGTCAGGGTTAGAAAATTGGTTGGGATATATGCCAAGCCTAGTCTGTCGAAGCTGTTCGAGACGAACAGCAACCTTGACCTCGTTTCGACGTTGGCTTGTTTCTTGAGGATAGAAGAGGTGATTTTCTAACCTGGAAGATGCGCGTTTAGCGGTTTATGAAGGTGAAGAGAGACGATAGTAACTCAAGTTAGTGCATACGTCTTGCAAAGACAATCAAATGAAGATACATAAAGGCCAAATGAAGCACTCCGAACTCAAATACTGCATAATGAACACACGAATTCATAAGATAAAACTATACTAACGCGGACTTTCCCGAGGAATATCGATGTATCTTGTTTGTCAAGCTTACTAATCCCGATCAACTTGATTGCAATAACCATTTGTACCTTCTGACGCTTAAAACACTCGAAATCCTCTTGAAAGAGAAATATGTAAATGTAAGATAGAGGTGTTGTTGAGTTAGCTATGAACTGATAAATCACAGCAATAAACGCATAAGGTTGTGTGCTTACCATCAGAGTACCACAGATGATTGGAGGATAGTTTGTCGACGATGACCACGTTAGTAAAAGGAGAAAAGATTACTCTCTTACACCCTTTTAGAATTGGTCGCAACCGTCGAGGATGAGGAGAAGAAGAGGAGTCCATGATATGATATTAATAGAGATGAAGAATAGAGCGGATATTTAGCAAATATGGTAGTTAGCTAGTTTGATGTGATGTTAAGAGTGTCATATTCAGGCTCAAGATAATCATCACTAGGGTACGTTGATTAATAGTATCATAGTCTTAAATGTCTCTCGGTGTATCAGCAATCGATATATCTCTTTAAGGGATAGAACCTAACTACAAAGGACAAGTGAAAAAGATACCGCCTGAGGATATATTAAACAAATGTTTCCGAGTGTGGCTGAATCACCACATGGTAATGACTCTCTGCTCTAATTGTATCACGATGCATTTGATTCACTCTTATGCTTTGGATAGATAATAAACTCAAATCCGTGATAGATAGTGAGATTAGGATACTCTGAAACGACGGATCAAATTTTATTATTTCTCAGAGGCTGGACTGAGTACCACATAAAGTGACACTCACGAACCTGTATGCATTTTTTGTCGGCTGGTAGAGGCTGGTAGTCAGGGATATAACCGTTAATTCTATGCAGTCATCAACATTCACTAAATCAGCAGTGCATACCAGGGCCGATGGGCTGATATATTTTGGTAGAACTTCATCTTTATTCTAAAACAACAGTTTTTATGACCCTTGATGAGAGTGATTGGATTGATTAGGTCTTGTTGGCAGGTCTAATATAAATGACTGTTGTTTGGTTGATAAATTGACGCATGGCGGATCTATTCTAGTCCGTGTTTGCGGTTGATGCTGTGGCTGATTGAGCTGAGTTAAGTAAAACTGCATACAAGTGCATACAAAACACACACACTTTCACAATCGGCCATAAAAATCTCACCCCACAAACCAAATCATACAGTTCTGCCTAAAACTCAAGCAGTCCAACAACCATACCACTCCACCCCGTCTCCACCATCGTTGATATCAATCCATATCTACATCCAATATCATGAAGCTATCATCTATCGCCGTTACTTTATCATTCCTTTCAATGGCCGAAGGACGGGGCATCCGATCCATTCATCATCAAGTATCTGCTGCTCAGCCATCATATGAAGTAGGCATTGACCTTCCTAATCGTATCTTACGAGGCGAAGAACCTCCCGTCGATGGCAGCCTACGCCATAAACAGATCACTGACAAGATCAGTGGCTTGACTTCGACTTTGGATGAAAGAGAGTTGAAGAAAAAGAAGAAGAAGACGACAACCAAGAAGGTATGTTGTCATCCAGTATCATACGCATATCGATGCCGTCCTTTGCAACTCACACATATGATATGTCTCCCCCCTCTCTCCCTCTATCTCTCTTCAGAAAAAGAAGAAACAGGTATGTTTATACCATCTTGAGAACAGTACCGCCCCGCTTTTTTGTTATCACTTACAGATCTTTCTCCCCTCTCTACTGACAGAAAAAGGAACCGAGTAAGAGTAAGGACGATAAAAAGAAACAACCAAAGAAGAAAAAGAAGAAAAAGAAGAAGCCTTGGAAATCGCGTAAGGAGCAGAACCAGGTGTGTATTCATATCAATAATTCATATCAATATATTACGAGGTGCCACTTTACTTTTCATACAACTTACCCATGTGTCTCCTCCCTCTATCTCTCTTCTCTAATCTTCACAAACAACTCACAGCCAACGAGTTCTCCCACTCCAATGAAGCAGGTAGAAATCTTGTCTGGGGTGAAACTAACTGTTGTTGCACAGGCACCCACAAGGAAGTTACGTGAGCTACAAGGTTTGGGAGGTCTATCTCCACCAGCCGTGACCGCATTGGAAAACACTATCCAAGCTTTATTAGAAGCAGGTGGACTAGTTGTTGATAGTGTTATCATCACTCATATCTCCGACGATGGCTCTGGAGTACTTGATATCACATACAAGGCCATGTTGAATGTATCTCCGGATACAACTGAGCAAGAAGCACAAGAGCAAGCTAAGACTCAGCTTGAAGAATCAATGGATGAAGATGTATGCGGAGACAACTGCTTTTCTACTGAATTACAAACCAGTCTCAGCGAAGTTGGAAATGGAGATGATTGTGGAGATGTTCCTTGTGAAGACCTTCTAAATGCCGAGGTAACAGTATCGACGGTAAGTATATGTGGTTGTCACGTTATGGAGAGTAGTATCAAACTGTCGACTTACCTATCTCTCCCCACCTTCTTTTTGTGTATCTCTGCAGGCAACACCCACATTCAACCCGACCAGTTCTCCATCAGTTAGTCCTAGCAAGACACCCACTAGCTCACCATCAGATGAGGTAAGTGTTTATCTATTCTACTCAACATATCATGCGCATCTCATATACTGATATTCATTCTTCACCTCTCTCTTTGTTCATCCTATCTCAAGCCAACATCGAGCCCTACTCGTTCACCAAGCAAAGCACCCAGCCTAAGCCCTTCAGTATCGCCGTCAAAGAGCCCGTCGAAAGAGGTGAGTTCTAATCAGTTGTGTACATCTCTGAGTATCCTTTGTTCACTCTCTAACAGATATTATAATTCTCTTTTTCTCAGCCGACGCTAAGCCCAAGCGATTCGCCTTCAGATTTCCCTTCAGCCAGTCCGACTAGCTCGAGTATGCCATCTAATCAACCATCGTCTCGACCAAGTATCTCCAGCGAGCCCTCAGCAAGTTCTCAACCTTCGAGCCAGCCGTCAGATATGGTAAGTGGTATATCGAGGATATCGGTATTCATTCTGCTGATCATCAAACTCTCACACCATGATGTATTCTTGTGGTTATCATCTCTCTCTCTCTCATAGCCATCAGGAAATCCGACCGAATCTCCCTCTGGTTTTCCTAGTGCATCGCCTACAGATGCACCATCGGTGTCGCCTTCTGCTTCGCCAAGTGCCACACCAAGTGCATCGCCTAGTCATTCACCGTCAGTATCACCTACAGGCTATCCGACAGCAAGCCCAAGCCAATCACCTACGGACTATCCGACAGCAAGCCCAAGCCAATCACCTACGAAGGAGGTAAGCTTTTGAGCACATCTTGTGCACAATTTCAGGAGATACCAAAAGGATACCAATATTCATTTTTCTTCTTCTCGCTTACCTATCTCTTTCCTCTCTTTATCTATCCTAATCTCTCTTCTTTATACGTCTAACAGCCAACATCAAGCCCAAGTGCTTCACCTACGATGTCTCCATCGTCTCCACCCACCCTAAGCCCTTCAGTATCGCCGTCAAAGAGCCCGTCGAAAGAGGTGAGTTCTAATCGGTTGTGTTCATTCTGAGTGTATCACTTGTTCGCTGACAGATATTACTTCTCTCTTTCTCAGCCGACGCTAAGCCCAAGCGATTCGCCTTCAGAGAGCCCTTCAGCTAGTCCAACTAGCTCAAGTATGCCCTCAAGTCAACCATCGTCTCAGCCATCAATTAGCTTGGAACCAACTGAATTACCCACGAGAAATCCGACTAGTTCACCTACAAAGGAGGTAAGGAAATTTGTGAACACATCTTATGAGTGTTTTGGAAAAAGGATACCGTACCCATATTTTTTTCAACTCACTCTCTTCCTATTCATCTACAGCCCACCTCAAGCCCTAGCCGTTCTCCCTCACTTAGCCCTACTGGATCGCCTTCGAGTTCTCCTACTATCTCACCAACTGTGTCAAATGAGCCCACCCTTAGTCCAACATCAAGCCCTTCAAAGGCAGTAAGTTGGATTGTTTTTGTTACTTTGAATCCCAAAGGATACCTCTGATTTAAGTTCTCCTCTTCTCTTCTCTAGCCCTCATCAAGTCCAAGCGCTTCGCCTTCGGGTTCTCCTACTATCTCACCAACTGTATCAAATGAGCCCACTCTTAGTCCAACATCAAGCCCTTCAAAGGCAGTAAGTATTGTATTGTTTTTGTCTACTTTGAATCCCAAAGGATACCTCATGACAAGTTCTCTATCTCTTTTCTAGCCCTCATCAAGTCCAAGCGCCTCGCCTTCGAGTTCACCTACTATCTCACCAACGGTTTCGAATGAACCAACTCCTAGTCCAAGTAAGGCTCCTTCAAAAGAGGTGAGTGTTGTATCTGTTTCTATCGTCTATCTTGTGAATCTCTGAGAAGGATGCCTCACGATAATTGTCTCCTCGTATCTCTAGCCCTCATCAAGCCCAAGTTCATCGCCTTCGAGGAGTCCGTCACAATCACCAACTGTTTCTAATGAACCAACTCCTAGTCCAAGTAAGGCTCCCTCAAAGGCACCGACGAACGGGGTACGTATACTTTATATTGTGTGACACATCTTGTGTCTCTTTTTTATTATTCTGATCCCGTTGAACCCTCAATCATTTACTCATATGATATGTTCTCCTCTCATTTCACTTCCCCAGCCTACGACAAGCCCAACTACTGCAGCTCCCACGATCAGTACTGATCCACCAACACTCTTACCCACGGTATCACCAACACTCTTGCCTACGATCAGTACTGATATGCCCACGGCATCAGTAACTGATTTACCAACTATCTCACCTACACTCTTGCCGACGGTATCGCCCACGGTTGATGATGTTATTGTAACTAACTCACCCACAGTCCAGTCAACTCCTGAGGTAACCCCAAATCCAACTGAACCTGCTACTACTCTTATCCCGACATACTCGCCAACCATTGACACACCAATCCCGAAAGTCCGCGTTTGTATTGTTTTGTCATGTAAATTGAAGTGTTCAATATGAAGTCTTGGTGATTTGACTACTTCATTTGAACTTTAGTTTGTCTTTATTTGATATTGTTTCTGCAGCATATATGTACTAACAGTTACCTTCTCCTCTCTCACATATCTTCATTAATCATTATAATGCGCATCTTCCAGAACTTATTCCCCCACGTATTATTGGACATATTACCCAACCTACTCTCCCACGGGCGAGCAGGCACAGGCAAATGTTGCTGGCGGGGCGGAGGAAGATAATACTCGACCAGACAGGGAGGGTGGTAGATTTAGGCAACAACCCAAGTAATTATATCCAGATATATCCCAAATTAATATTGTATTAAAGGGTATGGAGATAACAACCTTAGCCCGTTCCAATTGTATCAAGTGGCCATGATAGGTTTATGAAAGTTTGTTTTTGATTCTCTATATGAGAGAATCGTTTGCGAAAGAAAAAAGTAATGAATTTAAATTGTAATAAGATAAGAATCCTGTTTGCCGATATGATGTCTATACCTTCTAATTCTTCCGTGTACAATGCCATTAAACTAACCAACTAATAACTAATATAGATATTGTCTTCCTCCATCTCTCAAATAATCCAATGAGCTTTACTAATAACCAATGCCATTAAGTTGATATGTGAAGAAATTGTCATATAGATTGTTTTGTAGTGTTGAAGAACTATATCCTTTGTCCCATAATATAATAACTACCTTCGTAAAGATAATGTTAAAGATAGTCGGTAGGCAATGATCCTCGTATACCGCTGTATATATAATGGGCTGATCACTAATTGCAATAATTTGCACATACTGATTTTCACAATCATTTTTTGTGTACGAATGTGTTAGATACTAGATCATACCACCACCGCCAGACGATGGTAAGTGTGAATATCCCTCTTTATACTAAGAAGACTAATACAAATCTGCCGTCATCATATTGCAATGAACAACTAACTCAATAACCACTCTTTTCCAGAGCAATGATATTTAGGGATGGAAGTTTCTTTTTGTTGCTTTGTAGTAGAAACTTCTTGCATAATATTGTGCAAACACAGCGAGCGTACAGCTAATCAGCTTATGTACAGCTAATATATCCAAATTTAACAAAAGAGTTCTCATTTTCTGGGTTTGTTATCCCATATCGGTATCCCCGTTGCCTTGTTTTGATTGCTACAGTTGCTACCTAATATAAAGTAGGCTGTACTTATTTAACCTCTGTAGTACCTTTGATAGATATCTAGTCTTTAGTTGTGTGTATTATTTAACTCCACCTGCGGTTAGACGGCGGTGTCATACGTACGCTGAGTTATAAGATACATTAATTTTTGATGCACAACTTAAAATTTGTAGTAGACAGGCATATGATTATCCCCCAACTCAATGGGTGAGCACAACCCCCTATCCTTCTCATTATATCAATTTCCATCACCATATCGTCATTATCTTCACTACCATAAAATGCTTCAAGTTATGAAATGACACAAGTATTATCAAGGTGCTCAGCAATAGCAACTGCCGCGGAGGGAGTATCATGTTCTTCCTCCTCCTTTTTCTCTTCTCCTACTCGTTCCCAACTCTATATATTCGTCGCCCCCCCCCCCTAAACATAACAGGCACTAGCCTCTGCGTTATTATGCTCCTTAAGTAGGGCAATCATGGCCTCTCTGGATCCGTCCACATCTAGTCCCTTTTCATCTAACATCATCCGCAACATTCCTACCCTCATTCGGTTGTATTTGGCACTTTCGTCTTCTTCTCCTCCTCCACTGCCTTCTGATTGCTCCCCTCTTGCAACGGCTGTTAATAAGTCAGTAGCAAGATGTCCGGGGAAGTTGTCGAGAGACACCTTGCCGATAATACTGTGCTTGTTTGCAGCAATATAATCCATAACTGCCTCCTTGAGTAGAGCAAGGTTCTTGGAGTCGGCATAAAGTAAGGTGTCCATCATATTGTCCATTGTTATTTCATTTGATTTAACATAACATGCCTCGGCCTCAAGCTTTAAATGCACTACCCCGTATTTATCACAGGCATTCATGATATCCTTTGCATTATTATTAAGCTCATCTTCTGATAGTTTGCCCCCATATGCATTGTACAGCATATGCTTGAAAATCTCGGGCTTGACATCTGTAATTGAGACCGTAGTAATTCCTTCGCCCTCATCCGATTTACACAGTTCAGCCAACATTGTTGAGATATCTTGGAGAATAAAACGATGGGCATAAAGGGTTGTAGTGGTCTTTGACTTTTTGCTGATATGTTCCTCGCCCTCAAGGGATCCATCATTATTATCAACCTGAAAGACTACATCCGCCGACTCCTCGTCCATATACTTTTGCAAAACATTTTTATAGATCGGATTTGTTGGTATGAACTGAGTAATTGATTTATCGGTAGATGTAGGCTTCATACGAACCTCAACAATCAATGATCCTTGTACCAATAAATCCAAAAGTGTTGATCTTGGGGCAAAGTCATGAGCAACCCAGGAATTAATTCCTGGGTTGAACTCATTTGTTTGTGGTGGATAGTGCACCACCTCTTTGCAATCTGCATTCCTAACACTGAAACTCCATTGGATTCCTATACTCGCATTTGATCTGTTGATAAGGCCTAAGGAAACACATCCTTCGTCTGAATCCTCCTCACCTCCCGGATAAATTATCAAACTCCACTGGTGTCCAAAACATGAAAATTTAGGTGATACAACTTCTTCACCTCTTGTTGTTGATTGATTAGCAAATCCATGAAAATGAACCAGAGCAGTAGTCCACTCTTTGTAACCCTCTGGAGGTGTACCAACATCCACTTTAATACTCATATTGTCTGCCTAATCTCTTAATACTAACAGATGGTGTGTTATAATTATAATATGTTATATAAATATAGGATCATGTACTCCTCCGCTTCAACTTCTGATTTGTGTGCAACAGTTCGAAAGAGTATTTGCAATTGCAGTAAGAGATTAGTATGTTATACCTCTCTAGCAATTAAAAGACAATAGAACTATATCGTAGATCTTCCTTGCTGCTTGAATGCTTAATGCTTGAATAAGTAAGGTCTATACATAGACCTTACTAGAAAATAAGGAACCACACACTTCAAAAGCGAGCTGGAAAGCTAAAAGCAAGTAGTTGAGGAAGATGTTTGCACGCAGTAGAGTATTAGCGGCAAGGTATGACGTCTCGCCCCACTTAACCAAGTGGTGGAAGGGTGTACGTCCTGATGAGGGTCAGGTGAGAGATTATGAGATTTTCAATAATACATATTTGATAATTTTTGAGGGGTGCCGATTGGTGGTATAAAATTAATGGAGCTCTATAGTATGTGGGTTGGTATGGTATTGAAATAGTTATATTATATTTATTGGGGTGTTAGGGGTTTTATTAGTTAAGGGGTGGGGATAATGGGTTAGGGCCGCTAGATATATATTGTATTGCAATCACAATAATTTTATGTTCAATTTTCCTTCAATTCATCTCGGTATCGAGTGTTGCAAGGCGGGTCGGGAAATACGGAGGGATTTTGTTTTATGCATATTTTTAAGCACTGATATGCTCATCTAATATATACGCCTCTTCTCTTCTGCTCCCATACAATATATATACAGATTACTCGTCACATTTCACCATTTGAACAACAAATAATGGTTCCATGGTTAAAAACTTTTCCCAAAAGGGTACGTTATGTAGGATTAAACATTGCAATTGATATTGTTTATTATTTAATTGATGTGTTACTAACAAGTTAATATTATTTTGTTGCGTGTTTACGTCCTACACTACCGTCCATACTCAAAAATACACCAATGTTAAATAATAAAAAGGCATGGGCTAAGTTCTCAGATTCTGGTCCATACTTTGTTTCATGTGGAATCCTTGTTTATGGGACTGCCGTTATGTCAGATGCTGCCGATGATGCCCAGGATCGTTCTTATAGATATTAGATTGTATTTAGATTTGAGGCGAGGGATAAGGAACAATTGTTTATCGGGTTGCTTAAGTGGAGGTAAATTCTTCTCGGTAATCTCTGGTTAATGTATTGGGAATTGGGACCTCTTCAAATTTAATTCCAAGTAAAAGAGACAGTTTGTATAACTTACAAGTTTATCATCAACACAAATTATTGTTACATTTAGCAAAACTATCCTAAATACTTATCAAACAACATAAATTAAGCTTTGGCACCAACCCGAGTCCTCACTCGTTGTAATATCCGTTGAGTCAACTCAGTTACTATTTCATCCAGTCTCTCCTTCTCAACGTCATTTAATTTGGATGTAGCCTCGACAAGGATATTCTCGACACTCATTTCACTACTACTATTTCTATCCAATCTCTGAAGTAAATCAGACAATGCCTTTAATGTATTCTTTGCGACGGGCGTTCCCAATAGATTGCTATTCCCCAACAATCCGGTAGTGGCGGCAGCTAATACTAACTGTGCCGTTTGTGTACTAATGATTCCATCACCTCGGAGAAAGTTGGCAGCATCAACCCCTACGAACTCTTCGGCAGCATCGGCTATACTAATGGCATATATCTCTTCATCACGGCTAAGCTTGGGAGCAATTAGATCAACGAACTCGTTGGGTGTCATGACCGAGACAGATGGTGCGTTACCTTCTCCTGATGGTAAAAGGAAGGGAAAGGGCACGTCATCCAATTGAACCTTGGGCGGCTGTGGAAGAACATCTCCCAAGAAGGGTAAAGTAGGAGGACGTGGTGGAGTAAAGGCAACTACAGCCTCGGTCATGCCTTTTCGTGTGATCTGCCTGAACAAGACATCGGCAATGTTTTCTACTTCATCTTCTAATAACTTGCGGAGACTTAATGCATCATCAGACAGCAGCAATTTGAAACCGTCGCCTACACTGAGGCCATCGTCAGGTACCTGGTCAAGATCGACAAAGGCGGCACCGTCTTGTGTACCTACGGCACCTGAGGCATTGTTTAGTAATGCCAGGAGTCGGTTGAGCTTCAGTCCACTTGATGAGTCATCATCGGTGACGCTGAATAGTACCTCTTGGAGTGCCTGTTGAATTTCTGGTCGACCTTCGGCTAATAGCTTCCGTGCAATGAAGGGATACGATTCCATAATGATTCCATAATCTTCATTGCCAGTCAAGGCAATGCCCTCAAGCGTCACAATGGCACGTCCAAGGATGGCAAAGTATGGAGGGATTGAGAAGGGTACATCATTCAATACTGTCAAGGCGTCTTGTGTCATGGCCTGGAAGCCTCCAACTTGAGTACTCATGTTTCCTTCTTCCATCCCATATAACTTTTTGAGTTCTTCTTCATACTTCTTCGCTCCACCGCCCTTGACATATGGTGTCAAAGCCTTATCCATTAATGGGATGATAGCTGCTCGATCACAATCGGTAGGAAGGATGTTAAGCTTGATAAAGTCATCTACTAATGAGGCATAATCCTTATTGGCAAGATGGATAACGGCATTGATCATATAATCCTGATCTTCTCGGTCAATTGATGCCATTAATCCACAATCAAGTAATGCAACGGTATGTCCTTCTGGTGTGGGGTTGTTTAACTTGAGAATGTTCCCCGGGTGTGGCTAAAGGGTGCGGTAAAAGAAAGAGGATAATGTTAGTGGAGTGTAAAAGCCAAAGTGCACATCATGAGCACATCATTCATATACCAAAGAGAAATAGACTTACATCAGCATGGAAGCTATATGAGGACGTATAGATAGGAGAAGTGAGTTGTTAGAAGACTGTAAAAAGTAAGTGCACATCATACGACACCTGCCTAACAACAAAAACGACTTACAATCCCAATTCAAACAACTGTGTCAAGAACGCCTCCTGTGCAATCGCCGTAATATCTGCAATCTCCTCCTTAGGACAATCACTCAACTTCTTCCCATCCATCCACTCACTAACCAATATCCGTCGTGTACATAAATCCATATAAACTTTCGGTACAGTAATACCTTGAATATTCTTCTCAATCAATGATGTGCGTAACCTATCTTGATTCTTGGCCTCATTGACAAAGTCCAACTCTGTATAAAATCCAATAGCCCATTCATTCAATAAGGCTACATAGTTTGTCTTCTGTTGTGGCGCAAATCGTTCGACTAAGCCTTGAAATACTTCCGCGGCACGTCTTAGGACATATAAATCTTTCGAGACTACTGATAATATCTGTGGACGTTGGACTTTGATTGCTACCTTTGTATCCATTCCGTCGTTTAAGGTGGCTACATATACCTGTGCCAAACTTGCCGCGGCAACTGGTTCTTCACTAATTGATGTAAAGAATTGTCCTAATGGTCCACCCAACTCACTCTCAATCTGTGCCACTGCAATAGATGTATCAAATGGTATAACTGCATCTTGTAACTTTGTTAATTCCTCCAATGTAGCTTGTGGCAATACATCTGGACGAACACTCATCATCTGTCCCGCCTTGATAAACGTCGGACCTAAATCTTGCAAATCAATACGTGCCTGTTTACTTAAACTTGGTATCTCCCTTTCATTAATTTCACCATCTTTAATAAACAACGTAACCAATCGTGTTAGGAATGGTACAGCCTTACCAACAAAGTAACTCCATCGTTGATTCAATGCACCACGTTCTTTTCTCCAATAGGATTCAATTAAATCTTTATCGTAGACTAATGGTAGTCCTTCTTCGTCTATTGCGGCGGAGTTTGAATTGGTGTCTAGTGAGATGTAAGACTTTTGTACATCCGGTGCTCTAGCATATTAAAGGGCAAGAACACACAACAACACAAGTTAGACAGGCTTGAAAATGTATGGGCATATGTGACAAAAACACCTAAAAGAGAGATACTTACGTTAGTGACTTCATTGATACTGCCGCATTAACGGCGGCTGTTGCCATTGCCGCAGCGGATACTGCACCACTATTGGTTATTACATCTTGTAAACTATTCTTACTACTCTTCTCTTCCTTCTTCTCTCTATCCAACTGCTTGGCCTTCTTAGCAGCATCTTCTATAGCAAACTGTTTATTAATAGCATCTCTTGTTTCTTTATTCTTGATAATTTCAGATGAGGATGTCATTTTGACTCCATTGATTGTAGTTCCTGTTAAGTCCATACCTTGGAAGTTTGATGATGGCATTGGTGGTACGTCTGATATATTAGTAGTAGTGGACTCTGCTGAGTCGTTATTATTGCTGTTTGCAGTGGGTTCTTCTGTGGATTCTGACAAGGAGTCAGAGGAAGAATCAACCTGTTGCCAAGTTGGTACCTTCTGTGCATCCTTTGTTAATATATCTGTATAGGTAACCGGCTCGTCCTCACTTCCCTGAACTCCTTTACCCTCTACCTCATCTTCTACATCTTCCACTGTAGCTGTAGAACTAGTGGAGGAGGCAAACGGTCCATCAATCTTACTACTATTCAATTCATAAAATCGTCCAGTACGTTGATCATATCCTAATTCTTTTTTGCTAAGTTTGTTAGGTATAATTGCATCGAACTTATCTTGCTTTAGTAGCATTGACAATGATGTTGATTGTGATTGTGAAGTGGTAGAGTAGGGGTGTGTAAAGAGAGTATGTTGGTTTGTATAGGGAATAGTAAAGGCATTTGTTGTAGAGAGGGATGATAGCCATATGGCTACGGTGGTTGTTGAGAAGTTCATGTTTTTATAAAATTGGTATTTATGTTTGTGTTCGCTGTAATTTTATGAGCTATTGCAATGCTATTTGCAAATAAAGAGCAATGTAATAAAGAAATTCTATTCCTTTAGGAGATATCTGACTGTAGTCAGGCTTGGATGAGCATATGATGAGAGCTTACATACATCATCAAGTAGTAGGGGCAACGTGTTGCATTTTGCCAATTAGTTGCTCTCTGACTCGATGGGAGTGACTTAGTAGATAGCGACCAAACGCGAGACGAAGTACTAGGGACTAGGATGAAGGATGTCTATGTATGTACTGTACTATAAGTGTACTATAAGAGATGACGACACAGACCACCTCTATGCAAGGCAGAGGCTGTTATATACAACATTATTGTTTTGAGGCAGTGGGCAGCGGCGGCGTTGCAATCGAGTTGTTATATAGGTACGATATAGGATATGGTATCTTTGTCTTTAAATTTTAATCCATCAATCATTGGCACTACTATCGAGCTACTGGAATCGATAGTTAGTGCCACACGAGTAGAGAGTTGTGCAATATTAATGATATATGCGGATATATGTGAAAAACTGAAGATGAGATAAACTTATGATTGATCAACCAACAACAATAGATGCATATAATTCTATCTCGTACTAAAAACAAAAAGATATACAACTGATGGTGGCGGTGATGTTTTATATGTCTATTGGTAAAAACACAACTCAATGTTATTATTGATATACAACACATACAATACAGAATATGCCATACATCCGTACGACGACGAGATACATATGTATATGCAATTGGAGCGGATTATAGATACCCTTTACTTTAGGATAGTATTAGCGCTGTTAGTAGTTAGTATATTATGGGGAAGAAAAGAGAGATATAGCTATCATAGTAACAATATTCTTTAAAACAATTAACAATTCTACTCTATATTCTTCGCATCAAAACTATATTCCACACCCAGGAACATCAAAATTTAAAATCTGAGGCGGCTTAGTTATTACAATTAATGATGGGAGATAGATCGCAATTTAACAACATACTCTGCATCCATAGGATCAGATGATGACATGACATATCACCTATACCAGGTAGCGGTCGTTTTCCCATGGGATCACTTCAAATCCGTCTGCGGTGGATTCAGCTAAGGGGTCGATAGATGGTGAAGGCGAAGGCGTTGATTCAGAGGTAGATTCGGTAGTGGGTGAAGAAGTTAAGGGGTCAGGAGATGGTGAAGGAGAGGCTGAATTAGAACCGGAAGGCGAAGGAGAAGATGTAGGTGCAGGAGTGGTAGGTGAAGAACTTGGGCTCGATGATGGCTGGAGATTGAAGTGGAGTAAGGGGGGAGCATCAATGAGTAATTGTACGATTAATGCATACAGAGACAGAGAAAAGATATGATATGACATGTACTTACTCCGTTTGTCGGTGCTCCTGTCGGAGCCTTGCTCGGACTAACTGATGGAGAACTGGTCGGGCTTAATGTTGACTGGAATATGAATGGTATGGCACAGAAGAGACAAGCAGGATCAGTATGGCATTGTGATGAATATTACTTACAACATACGAAAATCTACTTACCACTGTTACCTCGACATTTGTAAGGTCACTACATAAAACGCCACCACAGTTTGTAACTTCACCATCGCTTAGGTTGGTTTGTAAATCATCCTGGAACTCTTCATCAGTAATACCACTTAATGCATCATCTACTAGGTCTTGTGCTTGTTCTTTTGTTGTACCCTGAGGTAAATTCAACACAACATCATACGTGACAAGAAAAGTGGCGGTGATGCTTGTGATGGTAACACTGATAACATCGAAAGGAGGATCCAACATGTTTTTAATGGTAGTTTCCAATGCAGTCACAGCTCCTGGAGTCAAGCCCATATCATTCTGAATCAGCTTTCGTCCATCAATTGTATGAGTATGGAGCATTCGTCCAGGAGAAGGGGTCGAAAGTTGAATTGCAGCCGGGATTATTACCGGTACGGGACAATAGGAATAGTTAGTAGGATTCTTCTGGCAATTCCTCTTCTGTTTCTTATTTAATCCCTTGTTGTTAGACTTCTTCTTGCTCTTGTTAGGCTTCTCCTTTTTCTTCATCTTCTTCTTGATCTTCTTCTTTCCCTTTTTCTTCTTATCCTTATCTCCCTTTTTCTTCTATTGCAATTACAGTATAATATTAATAGAAAGGAGGAAGGTAGTAGTGGTATTGGTAGTATATTAGTTAGGTGACAAGTGGAAATATATTAACGATCATAGCAGCCCCACTTCGATGCTGCCTTACCTTGGGCTTGACGCTCTTCTTCTTCCCCTTCAACACTCTTTCCCAAGCTTCATCGCTGTTATCATCGAGAATTTGTTGGCGGAGAGATCCCTCGATAGGCGACTCTTTGCCCTTTGATACCGGCGCTTGCTTGTGAACAGAACGCAGATTGGCCCCTTCAGTCATTGAAAGGAATGATAATGCGGTTAGGACAACGATTGATAATTTCATGTTTGGATGATAGTTATAGTTAAATGATGACGACGATATAGTAGTGACGGTGGATATGGATTGATAGTATCCGACGACTGGAATGGACAGATGCAATTGCAATAGATAGAATGCGAGTAATTATGGGTAGGAGGTGGTAGAAGAGATCTATATGCTGCAATATGTGTATCACTAGGGGCGATGAAAATAGATCGGCCATGAATCACTTGTTAGTTATCTCGCTCAAGGGTCTTTTGCAATGCATACGACTCTTCTTAGTGACATGATCTATTTTGTTCTAGAGGTAAGAAGGGCAGTTCAAATGCGTCTTGCGGTACTGATGACTGTCCCATTATTTCCGAGACAAATGCTAAAAACTGCATAGGATATATAGTATCTCAGTCCGTGATAGGCACCTATCAGCCTATACAGTATTTGTTTAATATCACTAAGTGGTAGTCCAGCCCACTACAAATGACTGTCAAGATACCCTACTAGTTTGAGCCTCTGATGAGATTAGGGATACAATGAAGAGACTTTATGACTTCGAAAACAACATTTCTATTCATCATACCCTGAGCCTTGACACCTCAAACCAATCCGAAGTTCCCATAAATGCAAAACATCTATCATATCTATCACTAATATCAATATCTCCCAGATGTCGAACATTCCAATAACATATATCGAGTTTGATAGTTGCAACGGCAACACACCTTCTATTCGTCTATTATACTCTGATATTGATATATCGTGGAAGCAGGCTCTTCTTGTATATCGAAAGGAAGAAGAGGAGGCAGAGAGAGAAGAGCTCTTTAATCTTAAACTACAAGCAAGAGTAAAAAGGTTGCTCATGAAGCGCCAGAAGAAGACTGGTGATAGTGATATGGCAATGGCATCATCAAGCTACTGTCAAGAAACCACTGTCACTGCCATTAACGAATCATCTATTCGTGCTTCATTGTGTTTTGCAGTTACAGACCAAAGACGAGAGCAAATCATGCCCATGAAAATGAAAGTGGAGGAACAAGACTGTCAATCGACGTTATTCGACTCATCTGACTTTGATACTCCAAGTGGATACCGCGTTTCAACTCCTACTCATTGGCCTACTCTCGATGAAGTGGCTGTTGTTGATGACGTGCTGCCTGCTCCACCAGCTACACCAATCAGTCATAAGTTGTTGCTTCATAAAGAAGAAAGTTCAATATATAATGAACGAGGACTTGATGATTTTGTTTTCAAATTGAGGCATCATCAGACTGATGGCCGTCGTGTTGTTCATCGTACTCATACAGCTCGGTGTGCATAAAGCTAATAGCTATCAATCTTCATTCTTTTGGCAGTGCTAATACTAATAGGTGATAACATCAAGAATACTCTGTATCAGTTGTAGTATCCAATACTTCATCCTTTCTCTTCCCATCTTCTACCTCCTCCTCTGTCGATGTACTATCAGGTATCAAGCACTTGACGTCCTCATTTACTAACTCATCCTTAGTACCACCACTACTTTGTATCATCCTTCTTCTATATCGTCTAACCCTTCGTTCATTCTTCATAACTCGTTTCATCATGAACAACATTAATAATCCACAAACTATCCAAAGTACACATGAAACTAGTAACATATGTGCACCAGTTGATAATGCACAGATCTGTTCACGGCATATATTACTATCCAAGAATAATAATGTTAAACTTTGCAAGAGGTAGGATAATAGAAATAGTATTGATATTGGTCGGTAGCCTGATGTGTTTGTATCTAGTTTGAGTAGACTGTTGGCTTTAGTTGGGTTTGTTTGTTGATAATGATGTTGTTCAGAAGCAAAAGAAGTCCTCCTATCGGATCTAATACTCGTCAATCTATAACAGCTCCTTCCATCTTTTCCTTGTCCACTAAACCCACTTCTTCTAATAATCAACAGACCCAATAACAAAGTAGCACAACTACCAAATAATATACCCAACATTTCAAATATTCGTGCTACATTCCACAGAGTATCTAATCGATTTGATTTACTTGTAAAGTGTAATATATGACAATTCCAATATATTTCTTCATTTGATATAGTAGATGATTCGTATAGATAGTCATCGTCGTGGTACGGATAATCACCTGATACTAGTATGTCATCATGATTTGGTTCTGAGTACCAATCTCTTTCTTGTTCTTGTGTGGAGTTATAACTGCTGTGATAGGTAGTTTGAACTGTAGAGGTTACATTCCTGACTATATTATGAGCTGTTCGTATAAATGATATAGAGGGCGGCAGTTCTAATCTTTGACCGCTTCCATCTTGCATTATCTTTTCTTTATTTGATATGTCATCATCTTGATTGGTTTCTATATACGGACCTCTTGGCCCTTGTTTCATATCACTAATACTACTTTCTAGTACATCATCGCCTTCGTCTCCCGAAGATATAATCTTTTCATCCAATATAAAATCTAATCCATCCTGTTTAATACTACAAAGTTTCCAATAATTCAATCCAATATCATTTATACTTTTAAAGAATGGTCCTGCATTTAATGGTTCTGTTAAGGTGACGAATGATGTTGATTTGTGTGTTATTATTGATAATGTTAGTGCTGTTGTGGCACATAGGAATGAGGTGTAGAGTGGTAAATGTTGTTGTTGATTTGATGATCTTCTATTTTTGGAGATTTTGCAATGCTTAGAATGATAGCCTTCGGTATCGACTTTTGAGTTGTCTTCTATATCATTGCAAGAATTTTGGACGTGCTCTTCTTCAGCTGATGATGATGACGACGACGAAGTAGCATCATCTTTCTGAGTATGCTCCCGCTGTACTTGATCGACGCCTATCATAATATTTTGCTCATATGATATGCAGAATATAATTATTACACCGCTACTTCCTACTCCTCAGCCTCACAGCAAACTCCCAGCTCAAGTCTTGAGATGAACAACAACCATTTAAATGAACTGCCCCCCATCTTTGCAATAGCGATGCGAGGAGTAGAGAGTAGGAGGAGTAGAAGAGGAGGGCTTTTGTGTAGCTGATGAGGACTCGCGTTGTATTTGAGCGATTGAACGGGTTTGGTGAAATCCTGCATATACGATCGTGTCCGTTCATAGATTTGGATAGAAGAGCCTACTGCCTGCAAGCTTTACATACTCGCATTAATTTGCAAACCCTAACCCTAAATGGCGCCAGTATCATCATTCGTCTCGGCTATCACCATCGTCGTCGCTAATCTCATAGCTCTCGTTCATGGCGTCGACGCCGACGAGATTGGGCAATGCAAAGTAGAACCCATCCCCAACGTCTGTTCTTTCCTATGGAATAATGGCCCATTGTTAGGCGATGAGAATGGTATAGAGAATAAACTATATAATGTTGTAGATTGGTCTCCAGAGGATGGACAGGGATTCAACGATGGGATCTTAACTCCAGATGGCAGAGACAAGCGTTGCTATGCTAATCTACCTCCTCTACGGAATCAACCAAACTGTGATACAACATGTAACTTAAACTCCGATGATCGGTACCTTGCAATTAGTGGTCTAGAAGATATCAAAGGTCAACAGAACAATACTATCTCACTAAAAGATGTGATTGGTGACAACCAAACGAAGATTGATGATATCGTATGCACATTTGGTGAGTTTGAGCCGCTGACTTTAGAACAGAGGGAATATGTATTGACATATTGGAATAGTTCTGATGCAACAGATGAAGATTTGAAAAATGCATCGTATGTCTTATGGTATGCCGCTGGACAGTTTGGTAAGTCTTCGTACCTCTTTATTCTTTCTTATCCTTTTATCGAATCTTACTCTGACACCTCTTCTTTTCTTTTCTAGGACCACATATTGAAGATATTCCACTCAAGAAGCCATCAACAAAATGTGATCAGCAGCTTGGTAGTATGGGCTTATTCTTTGACCCTGATCTAAAGACCTCCATTCAAGGCGAAACACCAGAAACTAAAGTCATGGAAAGTCCGCGTTAGTATTGTTGTATTGTTGTGTGTTATGGTGTGTTCAATGAAGACTCGGCCATTTGAATACTTAATTAGAACTTAGTTTGCCTTTATGTGATTGCCTTTGCAAGCCGCATGTACTAACATCTGTTGCCGGTGTATCTTTCAGGCCATATGCGATCCCCAATCACCTGGTAAGGAGTGGAATACATACCTTCTCAATGATAATTACACAGCGCTGTTCAATATGTCAGGATACAACTTTGTGAATGATTACTTTTTAGACATCACACAAGGTATTGGGTGTAATGCAATGGTTACGGCAGGGGCATGTCAAACTTGTAAAGCAGCAAGTGGAGGGAATTGGGAGGCTTGCTATTGTACTGGGGAGGATGCTATAGGTGTACATTGTCCTATGTATGGTCCCATCTACTATATGAATCAGCGTATCCTGTATCAACTTGGTGGTGTTGATTGGATGCTAGGTATGCCCGGTAGCCGTGCAAAGTGTGCCCAAGGGAATGTAGAGCAGAACTGTAATGGCAAAATCGATGGAGTCGATGACCCCAATGGCATGTGTCAGCCCGGTTGCCTTTGTGACTTTGATCACTGTAGCTCTCAGTACAATTGTACTAAGGATGAGATTACTGGATATTGTACTTGTGAGCAGGATGGATTGCAAATATACGAGAGTCAATGTGCTGGGTATAGTGCCACACCTATGCCAACCACTCAGCCAAGCAAAGCAGGCAAAAAGAGTAAGAAACGGCCCAAGAAGGACAAGGAGAAGAATATGGAGGAGAGGTTCTTCGACCCCTTTGAAAGGGACTAATCTGTGAATGTGAATCCTAACCTGTGCGATGTGGTTTGTGTGTTGTTTGATTGTTAGTTGGCTTTGGTACCTTTTGACCAAACTAGCCTCAATTTAGAAGAGTGTTTAATTGTAACACTAATTTAACAATTCGTTTGTTTTTGAACTGGTTTATGTGGATATCACTTATACCACACATCAGGAGGTTAGAACTAGGACAGATCCCTACTTATTGAGCTAGTGATTAGTAATGATGTGATTAAGGTCTTTTATAGTTGTATTACACAAAACTTTATCTATCACTATCGTTGAGCGCCAAAGGAAAATGATTGAGCAATAGGAGCCGCTGCGCCGCCAAAGGAAAATCCAACAGGGGAGGGAGGATCGGGCAATATCATCTTGGCACTATCACCAGGGAAATAGTATTGAACTACTTTGGAAAATCTCTTCTTTTGTGATTCGCATATGATAGGCCGAACTGTCATCTCAGCGTCTATCAGACCTTGACGTTGCATATGTTTTAAACGAAGATAGTCCAGTATCTTACCAAAACAGTAAGGACTATGCTCGATGAGAGTCACATTATCTTGACTTGATTGTTTCAACTTCTTTATCTCCTCCAAGAGTAGACATAATGTACCAGCCCGTTCAATACCAATCATCTTTAGTCCATCCATATTTAAAGCAAGTAACTCGTTGCCTGTGATTTCATTCTCGACAAAGATTTGTGCAACTTCATCTGAGATATCCTCAATCTTCTTAGCCCAATCACAGACTTCATTTGGTGTCCACTCCTTTACACGGAGATTGTTACACCCTTGTTCGGTCCACTTGGTGTCATCAAATTGTTGAGCCAATACTGAATCCTCCAAACTACATAAAGTAGCTCGTTTAGTGGCCATGGTTGTTCCATTGACATTGAGGAATATGATATCCTTAGTTTCCCCGCTTGTAAATGTTGTAATGAAGGATTGCTCATCATTAAAACTATCTTCCAAGTATTGTATTTCTGATTCAAAGCTAAGAAGAGCTTTCCGTTTTGTAGTAATTGCAGTATTTAAATCATCTATTTTGATTGGGTTACCCTTCTCTCTTTCTTTAGTTGTGTTAGAATCAACAACTTCAACAGACGGCTTGCCTGTGACACTAAATACTTCAATCTCTTTTATTTGGAGGTGCCTATAAGTTCCTTGATTTTCCGCTAGAGGCCCTGTGACATTAGAAGAGTCATAACTTTGGCCTGGGCTAAAACGAAAGGAGACTGTTGATTCATGTACCCACAAATCATGATTGCCTCCAAATGATGGACCATAATCCTTATTATGATAGACAGCATGCATCTTTTCTTGATCATGTATATTCATCTTTTGAGGTGAAGTATCTCTGCCGGCCACGAATAAGAATGCTTTATTTGATGTACGATAATGTCCACCACCGCTTATCCATTCACCGTGTTTGATAGAACTGTACCAAGATACACCAGAGTAACCACCCAAGAAATATCCATCTGTTGTTTCAATAATAGTAAGAGTGGGGCCTAAACCATCACACTTACCATGAAAAGATGCTGCGTCAAATCCATCCCTAGATCCTCTATACAATAGCTTTAGTTTTCCATCTGAGTCTTCCTCCTTTAGCCAGCTATGGAACTGATCTTCAGTTGCTTTATCTTCGATAATATTACTATCAGCCCGATCCTGTTGAAGAAACAGCTTAAGCTGTTGCTGTAGTATATATTCGTGCTCATTATCAACACTAGGTTGTTCCGGTGGACTATCTTCTGATGATATCAATATCTCAGTGAGATAATCCACAATTGCTTGGAAGCAAACTGGATTGACGTCCAAGAAGATACGCCCATGACTATCTCTTTGTAACTTCTTATCCCACCGACCACTAAATAATCCCGCTAATCTCGTACCTTCAAGCTGTGTTAATGTTGAACGTTTCGCTGCTACAACTCTACCGCCTGCATTAATCTCGATTAGGTCATCGTCAGCCGCATCATCAATGTTGCCATGTTCTTTTGCAATCTGTTCTTTCTTCTTAGTTAGTTCATCCAGACGCAATGTCAACTTGCTCTTCGTATCATCCAACACTGCAATTTGCATAGCTAGATCACGTTCATGATTGTTGAGTGCTGTTTGCAGAAGTTCATCTGCAGCGGTAACTGCTTCCATCACACAAGTCAATCGCGTAAGTCGATACTCAATAAGATATACACAAGAGACAGTATGGTACCTCAATTCATTGCAAAACCCTTTAACTACTGATAGTCGATCTATTCAACAAGCAGTCAAACTCTCACTGCTACTGGGCTACCCACTCCATCCCTCCCCTCTAGATGGGTTGTGAAAATTTGGCCCCACTTGCGAAGGAACACGCGCATAAGAGTAAAGTTAGCCCAACGGCAAATGAAAAAATTGAATCGCATCACATACTTCGACAATGCAGCCCCCAATTGCAAATCGAGAAGAGGGAGGAGCCGACATCATATATCTATACTCTCCTTCTGCCTCTAAATGGTCGGCGGAAGTATGCTGAAGCGGCAGGAAGAAAATAGATGTTGATATAAATTTGCTCACATCTTGTGTCATTTTTTGGACATTAATAATATAAGCATACGTCGACTTACTTCAACAATTGCAACAAACCAGATACTAATATGATAATGCAATACAAATATAAAAGAAAGCATCATCCAATAGATCTTTTCTACATACTACTAATCAATACAATATCGACAATACCAATATCAGCAACCAATAACTTTTGCGGTGAATCATGGTCAACAACCTCCGCCAACTGCTTATCATCCCAGCCATGTCCACTCGGCACATCGTCCGAATGCACCACACCCGGACAACAATGTTGGGGAGATACCTCCTGTGATACAACACAAGGACATGGTATATTATATAATCACAATGATCCATCACACACCCGATTTTGTGGTACATCTTGGGAAGATGCCTCTACAAATTGCAATGTGAATAGACATTGTCCGTCTGGGAATGATATTGATTGTCCAGGTAGTGAAACTTGTTATTTACACTTAACTGAGAATTGTCATTATATTGATTTATTGGGTGGACCTGAATTAGCCGCTGTAACTTTAAATGGTGGTAGTGGTAGTAATGGTAGTGGTAGTGCTAACAAGTTAAATTCAGATCATCCAAGTAGAACCAATTACTGTGGATATGATTGGAATAATGCTAATGAATGTAATGATGATCATTGGTGTCCATCTGGTAGTGACTCTGATTGTCCACCGGGTAAAACATGCTTTGCAGGTACAGACTGTAAATATTTTAATGACTTAGTACCAACAGTAACACCCACCAACCATCCGACTTCCATACCAACAATGTCACCATTAGTATACGAGACTATAGAAAACACAAGTTTTTGTGCCAAACAATGGGATGAAACTGTTAATACATGTCGTATTGGATCTTGGTGTCCAAGTGGTGATTCACGAGATTGTCCAAATGGATATAAATGTTATACTTGGATAACAGGTTGTAATATATTAGATTTTCAAAGATATTATGAAGAATATGGTCATGAGATATTTGGTGTTGAACATTGGTTACTGCCGGAGGGTGGATTACCTGGTGTTGAGGATGTGGTGGTTAGTAGTGAAGAACCGGGTAGTAGTAGTAGTAGTAAAGTACCGCAATTGCCTCCTGCTGAGATTAGTAGTCAGTTGGGATTGACTTCACCTGCAGAGGCGGAGGTTATTACGGCTGATGAATCAATACCAGTGGCATCCCCTGCTGAGATTGATAACAATGTGGTTCCTCAAGTAATACGAAATGAACCATTAACACCCCAACCAACTCCATCCGATCCAGATCGGTATGTAGCCGCCAATCATGTCTTTTGTGGCCAATCACATACAGATGCAGCTGCACGATGTTCACCCGAAACATTCTGTACCGATGGTGCCGCGACACATCAATGTGATAAAGTGGGTGATTACTGTTGGGCGGGTATAACAACCTGTAATGCCGGGGAATGGAAGAATAGGCCTAAAACATCTCCTCCCAGTGAAAGTATTTCACCTAGTGAGGGTATGGTTGAGACTTCACGTCCAACACCACAATGGTCACCTGAACCAACTGAATCACCGACATTTGATCCCAATAGTATAATGGGAGTACCAGATGGTAATTACGACATATCATCGGATGGTAGTTACACCGTTGATGGAAATGAAATGAGATTAAAACAAATGTCATACTGTGCCACGAATTATAATGATTTAATGGCAAATTGTGCTACAGCACGGAATTGCAATAAGTGGCAACCTTGTCCTAGTGGATATGAATGTTATTCGAATGTCAAGTGTTTAGTACCAATGGATGAAACGTGGGATACGTCAAGTAGTAGTACAGTTGCAACAGATAAGCCAACCTTTCCACCAATAACAATGTCACCCATTGCCGAGCCGCCGGCATCATGGGGGTCACCGATACTAACTAATCCAACGACAAACCCTCCATCATCTCAACCAACAGTCTATACATTATCAGACGATGAGATTAAGCAACGGTTATCATATCCAAACAATTACTGTTCATCAAGTTTATCAGAAGTCATGTCATCATGTTCATTTGCCTTGCATACTTGCAATTCAGATGATCGAATGTGTCCATCGGGTACGGTATGCTTTGAGAATATTCAATGTCCAAATCCAAATGAGACGAAGGCACCAACATCTGCACCTGTACATAGGCTTACATTGAAGCCTATATCATCCGAACTTGTTACTAATGCTCCCACACCTCCTCCAACGATACAACCAACTACCAATAAGACACCCCAACCTACTATGTCACCATCAGTAAAGAGTGCATCTCCTCAAAACTACTGTACCACAAGTGTATTAGAGATACAATCGACTTGTACAACAGCCCAAACTTGTAATGACGGTGAACCCCTATGTCCATTTGGTATGTTCTGTATGAAGAATTATCTATGCTCGTCTGATGACGAGGAAGAAGCAACGCCGCCGACAATACCATCTGATGAGAAGCAAGGCAATGGCAAGGCAGTGCCTCAGAACTATTGTGCCCAATGGGAAGAAGAGCTTTTGGATATCTGTACATGGACATATACATGTAATGAAGAAGATCCACCCTGTCCAACGGATACGTACTGCTTCGAGAATTATGTTTGTGAGGGTCGAGCAGATATAGAAGCTGACGCACCACTGTCGTCCAAACCAACAACTCCAGCGATAGATGACGTTATAGAAGTTGATGCATCAACCCCACAACACACATTAGATTGCAGTGAATTGTGTCTACAGGCCATTGGTCCATCTGATTGCAAAAACGTTCAAAGCAGTGTTGTTATCAAGATGGAGAAGATCCCGCCGTGTACAGAATCAGCTGTATCAGTTGGACACTTATGTAAAGGAACAGGTGAATGTGATACAGACACGGAACTGAACAACTGTGGGGATGGTCATGATATATACTTTAGATTGGAATCATCCAAGTGCATAGAGCATGGACTTGGCGTTGGATATGGAGTGATACCTCCACCCGAGACAAAAGAAGAAGGCAAAACTGAAGAGCAAGACAATCCTCCGAATGATGTCGTATTAGAAGACAAAACAACATCAACGTCAACACAAGCTCCCCCTCTACAAGACGATGAGACAGCAATAGATGACGAGAACGTATCAGATAATTCAGCGACCAACTCAGATTGGGATAATTGGCCAACGGATAGTGAATTAGAATCTTATAATGATAATACTGAAAATGACGGCTTAGGTTCGTGGTGGCTGATAAAAGAGAATCGTGCACGAAGAGGTGCTCCTGGTAGTTGGAAGAAGAATTTGATAGCTACTTTATTGACGGGTTTGTTTTTATCCATCATAGCATGAGATGTCAACACGTCTCTAGAATCCGAGAACATAATAATGTTGCAGTGACCATCACACATAAGTACCTCAACATATATTATCATTATCATGTCATCCTCATCCAGTAATAACAACAACGCCAAGTGTATTAACATAAACAATAATATTACATTTGACTCAACTTTCGATGACGATTCCTTAGAAGATACGGGTGAGAGTTGTGAAGTTGGAGGGGGATACCCTAGACAAGGAACGCAGCGGATTAGAGGGCTGGGTAGAGTTGAACACATCGATAATGATGAGTGTCCTCCCACTCCGAATTCATCAATGAATAAAAGGATCATCCTCCTTCCATCAATTCGAATACAATTACACTCAGTCCACCAACACCATTAAATCTATGCAGCTGAAGAATAAGATGAATCGAATACCAGACACTGACACTGATGCTGCTACTGTGAGATCTAGAGATGATTCCATTTATCTCCCATCAAGAGAAGATATTGAGAGTGAAGGGAGACCATTACCTCAACCCTTAACGAGAAGACCCTATCCTGATACAGAAAGAAGAAGATATCTTCCTCCTCTCTTCAAAGAGATTCTGTTCATAGTCATAGTAGTGACACAATCACACAATCTATTCCTGTTTTGGAGGCGACACTTGTACCCGATATACCAGTTTATGATGCAATTTTGGTTCCTGATAATACTCCCCATTGGTGGCAGCGGAAACAAACGTATCTCGCACCTATGTTAGCATTAGCTTCCATTGCAAACAATCTGAAAACAAAGAAGACAAAGAGCCAATGAGAGACTTGGTGGAAGTTTGGGTTCATCGTTGTCATCATCGTCATCGGCCGGTTCTGATGAAAGCTCTTCTTCTATTTCAGAAGACTTAATAGATAGTCGGCGCCACCATTCAAGACAAGGTAGAAAAAGTAATGAACAAGGAGATAAAAATAAAAGACCTCCACAATTGCATAGTCATATAGAGACATAGAATTGGTTTCCTCCAAGAAATGAAGAGAGAGGAAGAAGGCAGAAGTATGCTAGTTTTGGCACCGACACAGGAAACCGGAATCAACATTTCATTTGAAGACCTTGACTTTGAAGAGCGGTTAAGAGCATGTTCTATGTCGAAACCAACAGGCAAAGCAGGTATAATATGCAACACTCTTAGTCTTAGTCTTAGTCTTTATCTGAGTTTTAACTTTAATATTAACAAGAGACACATGATATGTCTGTCCTGAGTATGTTTATTGCTATTCTATATCAGCTGATGCTACCAATACATTTATCATCAACATGTGCAATCAACAAAGCTCTCACCTGCTCTCACCTACCATAACATTTTGAGATATTGGTTGATCGCCAAAAATCTTAGGAGAGTCTAGTGGTTGGAATAATACCGGTTAGGAAATATATCCTTTTTCACGGCCGGTCAAAGTTTTCTTGATTTTTGGTCGAACACTCGTAGTTTTAAAAGTACCGGTTGCCTTGATTTCCGCTAAGTGATTTTTGGAAAACTTTCCGAAAACTTCCACCGGCCGGCCGGTATTATTCTTTTGACTGGAAGTATGTTAGCGAAAATTGGATCGGAGGCGCGTACGAAAGGGCGCCATGAGACATTTTACACTCTATCTTGAACACTCTCCTCAGCCCCTGTTGCAATGCATATCATAAACTAAACATAATCAAACAAACCATAAAGATGAATACGAATGATAATATTGATCAGGGCATCGAGGTTGAGGCACCACCTACTACGATGTACGGCGAAGACGACGCGGACTCGATTGAACAACTACCCAATGCCAATGATGACGTCGTACTCATGAACAATTTACCCACCTCGAGCCATGCTAGTATAAAGTATATCATCGTTGCTGTTTTTGTTGGTATTGCAGGATTTGCTGCCTTCTTTGGTGTTGGATTCGGCTCGGCGTTAGGTATTGGAAATGCCGTAAACAAAAGTAACGCCGCCTCGGTTAGCAGTGCATCAAGTATGGCATTTACAGCATCCACAAATGGTGCCAAGGCCGGTAAAGTTGCCAAAGCAATTAAAACTTCCACTAAATCTAGCAAATCCAAATCAGGAAAATCGGAAGATAGTTGTCCACCACAATATGTTACAAGTGGTATTGGTTTGCCGGCTGATATTCTTGACATTACTAGTGTATTAGCTACTCTTCCTGTTACGTTGGCTGCAGGGTGTGGTTGTACCATTACTAATGTTGCCATTGCTATTGGTATTGATCATACACGCGTTGGTAATTTGGAAATGATTTTACTCGCACCCGGTAGTATTGGTGGTGGTGTAGGTCTTGTTGCTAACCCGCCTTCTGATGCCAACTTGGTACCAGGCAATAAAATTACATTTGATGACTCAACCCTTGCAGGAGACCCCCAAACCTTAGGGGATGGATTAGGTGATAATGATCCTATCCCTGCTGCTACTTACTTTGCCCAGGGAGATTCTAGTGGAGAAGTCAATCCTGGCGGCCTTGGATTGTATAATGGTACGGCCTTACCAGAAGCAGGTAATTGGGCATTGAGGGTTGCTGACTTTGTGCCTGGAAATACTGGTACCATCCAATCAGTTGAATTAACAATCGAATGTGCTGAGTAATTCCATTCCATATAGATGGAGGTGATTTAGGTTCAATTGGGGGTTGCATCGTCATTTGTTCAAGTTTGGGGGATACGATACATGTTTACAAGTTTATAGTTTAGGGGGATATTGTTTTGTCTAAAAAGTAACTGTTTGGGGGTATATGTATCAAGTAGACAACTACAGTCTAAAAGGTATAGCCATAACTTGGTGTTTAAATATAAGTAGGGCATCTTACTTTTACGAAGAGCAGCAGCCCCCAACTTTGTATTTCAGGGTCTTAAGTTTTAACTTTACATAGCGTTTCTCGGTCTCCAAACGCCTATACATTCTATATTGGCATGGCATACGAGCTTCCTTGGAGCAACTCGTCATCAATACTACATCCCAAGCAGTATGTAATACCATCATACTTCCCAATAAGGCGACATTACTCATATTATAGATGGCCTACTTGCTTCAGTCGGTCGTGGTGTTATATCGTGGGTTAAACGGATGGACGTAGATGGACGTGCACTTAATGTCATTAATAGTGGATAACACCACTTTCCAAACTTCGGAGTTGTTCTCTTCATTTATTCATGATATCAGCATCATCTTTATCTTCATAAGGTGTAGATCATTATCAGCTGTGGTGTTTGTTGTATTTGCCTAAACTCGAAATACCAACAAACATCATCTGCTGCGCCGACACTACTTCTTTCTACTCCAACTACATACTCAGTTCTCTCTTTGATGGTGCCGAAGGCTATGCCAACCAAGCATTATAATATCGACCATTAAAATTAAGTGTATGATGTAAGTGCCGTCAGGCACGAGCTATATTTATACTTGTGAAATTAATATTTATTGTTATTGCGGTAGCACGAACTGTGTTTGTTTTATAATATATTGTCACGTCATATAAATAACAAATTGACCCCCCTCTCGAGTGACGTCGATTGACACAAGGTTCGATATTAGACGCTAATACTACCATTAATGTGTAGAGAAGACTGTTGGCAATATCATCGTACGTCTTACTAGAGCTGATAGTTATTGAGAAATTAGTGGATACACTATGTGTTTGTTGTTGATGTTTCTAGGGTCCCCCCTTGTACGCCATTTTATATAAATCACTATAACTTATTATGAATATTATAGACGTGTATGTAGTAGACAACGACAACTGGGCTTTATTATGGTCTCAGTTCTAATAGTAGACGCCGGCAATCTCGGTATTTGTTTTCAGTTTTTTCAAGATGCTTTTGTATTTTACACCGTATGAAATATGAGAGAATACAAAAGTACGCGATATTATACGATAATTGCAAAACAACTCAACCAACCATGTGATTGACTTGAGTTGCTCCTTATTACTACTACTCAATCATACTGACGTTTTATTGTATAAATAGATCATCTCAGTAGTGCTGTTTATTATCTCGAACAAGCCGGAGTTGCAAAGAAAGAGTACACATCTTGTGCACACAAAAATCTATCTGCTAACAACTAACAGCCAATAAAGATGACGCGGACAACAATACACCACCTTCTGCTATACACCGTAGCTCTTATCTACTGCATTCAATCATGTCATTCTATACCACAAAATGATGATAATTCTTTGAAAATAACACCAATAAACAACCCTACTAACAGCAATAATAACGACATACCAAACACTACACAACAAAATATGAAGTACAATATACACGATCACACTATATATCAACGAAAATGGAATGACTATTTAAAAAATGGACGTGATTCTAGACAAAGTAGAGAACCTATTCATGTTGATTATATGGGTATGCGTAAGTTTCTACTTTTTCCTGTGGTTTGTATTGAAATGCAGTGTAAAGTTTTTGCAAGGTGCACATTAGTTTTTGACGGGTTCATGTAAATACCAACACTCTACTGCTATTCCTCTCACATACCCTGATACAGACCCATTCGAAGAAGAGCATATCAACAACAATCAAAAAGAAAGAGAGACACAACGAGTAGTAGCAACAACCTACATAGATTCCTCACGGTACAAACCAATACGTGTACAATTCGATACACATCTCCTCGATGCACTCTTAACCAACTACGCCCCAGAAGTATCATACGTCCGGAATATATTACTACCCTCACTTAAAAACTTTTGGTCCGAAACATTAAGTATCATACCGGCTAATAAAATTGAGATACCACTAAGTGGTAATAATGCCAAATGTGCTAATGAAGTGAAACAATTGAGTGGGTTTGATTTAGATGATTTCTTACAGTATGATACTAGTTCTACTTCTAGTAGTACAACGTCTCAATATGCAAGATCATCTATATCAAACATTGGTACAGATGGGAATGTTGAATTAAACACTGAAAGTAATTCGTTGGTATATAATAATCGTGATTTGATAGTTATTGTAATACCCGTCGAGGGTACCACACTCTGTCCAGAATCAACCAACGACAGTTCATCTTCCGAATATACAAGTCAATTACAAACATTAGCATTCGCAACGAATTGTCAACATGATCAATTAGACAGACCAACAGTTGGATATACAGGCATTTGCTTCGGACCAATGGACCCTACCGATCGTACCAACAAAACACACAAACGACGATTATTAACAATAGCACATGAATTTACACATATCTTGGGTATGAATTCATATGATTTCCCATTCTTTTATAGTCATACTACCAAACGACCACGAACACAGCGTGATAGGTATAATAGACCACCAGAAAATCAAGTATTATGTGTCGATGGGACAAGACAGACTGTATTGACTGCTGATGAATCAACGATTAAACCTGTAACGACTGCTAATGGATATATAGCGTATGAGGTTGTTACCGAGACTGTTAGTAATGTTGTTAAGAATCAATTTGATTGTCATACGAGGGATGGGATAGGTGGTAGGTTGGAGAATCAACCTACTGGTGATACTGATTGTTTTGGTAGTCATTGGGATCATGTACGTGTTTGTTTGTTTGTGTTTGTATTGCCGTGTGAAAGACCGTGACTATTCAACTCATATATCCAATCTCCTGTCCCCATTTAAACACACAAATACAGAGACTGTTCAATAATGAATTCATGACAGCCGTGTATACAGGCTCGACACAGTACGTCACGGCATTAACACTCGCCTTATTAGAAGATTCAGGATGGTATCTACCAAATTACAACGTGGCACAGAATTCACCATTCGCCTTAGGTGCCGGGTGTGATTTCCTCGAAGATCAATGTATACAACAGGGTGTCGTACCATCTTGGGCATCGGGCACGTTTTGTAATAGTGCCTCAAGTATAGGATGTACGCCTGATAAGCATTTAGTTGCCTATTGTGATATATCAAAGTGGGATGGTAATCTACCCTCGGGATATCAATACTTTGAAGACCCATCGGTGGGTGGTGGATTACAACAGATGGATTTCTGTCCAGCATATACTACAATATTTAGATTTGAGGTAGATGATAATGTCCGTGTATTAGATTGTACAGACCCAAAGCTTGACGGTGCATGGGTAGAGAAGGGAGATGAGGTGTTTGGTGAGGATAGTAGATGTATTGAACATGCTAGTGGTGTCCGTCCACTGTGCTTAGAACATGTTTGTGGACAGTATGGGAATGAGGCGGGGAAGGTTATATTGGTTACGGATGGGGGTAAGAGGTTGATTTGTCAATATGAGGATCAAGTATTGAGGCTACCTAGTGGTGTTGATGTTATATGTCCTCCGTTTGAACAGATCTGCCCCGAGTAAGTATATGAGTTGTTGTCTTTATTTACATGCTAACTCGTTTAGATTCAACTCATAATGTGCTGCCCGCCATCTTCTTCTCGAACTACCACATCTCAGTATGGTATGTCCAGCCAACTGTTCAGGACGTGGAAGATGTGATTTCACCCTATCAACTCCGCAGTGTGAATGCTTTGATAGGAGTGATACTAGTCCACTGTGTTTGTCGTCACCATTTTCATTTGCACCAACGATATCGCCCGCCCCAACTTTAAGTGCACGTCCATCAGTTTCACCCACGATAACACCAAGACCAACCGAAGCAAATAGTTCTTCTGTAATAAAGAGTGATGTTGTCTTATTGGGAAGTATGATGGTATTACTTATACTGCTTGGAAGTAGTATTGATGACGAGTTGTTCTAAGGAAGAACGTATGCTATGCCAATATAGAATGTATAGGCGTTTGAGACTGAGAAACGCTAGTAAAGTTAAAACTTAAGACCCTGAAATACAAAGTTGGGGCTGCTGCTCTTCATATTAGTAAGATGACCTGTTATGTAATTAAATACCAAAGGAATATTGTCGTTCTATACCAACACCAAGTATATGACTACATATACCTTATTTAGACTGTTATTAGATGTCTACTTGATATTGATACATATACCCCCCAAACAGTTACTCTATGACAAAACATATCCCTAATAACTATAAACTCGTAAACATGTATCCCCCAAACTTAAACAACGTCCCCTAAGCTCTCTACACAAATGACGACGCAATCCCAACTGAACCTAACAACCTCTATCTATTTAGTAATTACAAACATGTGATGGTCAATTCAACTGATTCAAGGAAACCAATATTACCGGCAACAGCGTCACGAACAGTAAAATCCCAATCACCTACCGCGTTCTTAGTATTAAACCTTGCAAGTCCGTCGTCAGGATTGGGATATTCCCCACTTCCATCAAGACTTCCCTGAGCATTGTAAGTATCAGCAGGGATAGGATCAGTATCACCTAAGGTTAGGGGGTTTTTCTCAAGGGTTGAGTCATCAAATGTAATTAGTTCAGTTGATACCAAGTTGGCTGATAAACCACCATCATAAACAAGAATTACAGATTCACCATCTGGTGAGAAAAGACCAATTTGCAAATCACCAACGCGTGTATGAGTAATACCAATAGCAATGGCAACATTAGCAACAATACAACCACACCCTCCGTCCGATACTTCCTGTATAACTGATGATGATAATGTACCATCAGGAATAAAAAGCATCAAATTACTACGACTTACAACAACTGGTGGACATGAGGTTGTTGTTGAGGTTGTGGTAGTTGTAGCAGGAGTAGTTGAGGTTGTTGTTGTCGTTGTCACCGATTTACCTGATTTGGATTTACTAGATTTGGTGGTGGAAGTTTTAATTGATTTGGCAACTTTACCGGCCTTGGCACCGTTTGATGCTGTTAATGCCATACTCGATGCACTGCTAACCGATGATGCTTCATTGGCACTTTTGTTTACGGCATTGGTAATGCCGTAACCCGAACCCATACCAATACCAAAGAAGGCAGCAAATGCTGCAATAACAACAAAAATAGCACCGACGATATACTTTTTACTAGCATGCCTCGAGTTGGGTGGTAGATTATTAATAGTTCACAGCATCATCGTTACCATCTTCATTATAATCGTCGTTTGCAATCGGCAATTGTTCGATATCTTCCGCGTCGTCTTCGCCGTCGTACACCACAGGTGGTGCCTCAACCTCGATGCCCTCGGTATTATCATTCATATTCATCATTTCATTTATTATAAGTGGCCCTTTCTTTTGTTTTCGGAAAGGCTCAACTAATACGTACTCTTGTCATACGGTTAAGAGATACGGTACGAATTAAAATACGGAAGTGAAAAATCAAGGTTGCCGATGTAATGATTGGTTTGTTATAAGTATTATCATTTAAAATGTCATTATTAGTAGGGAGAGAGAAGACTAATGGCTTTGTTGCAACATATTCATATCCAGTCTCATGAATATCAAAGCTTTAGCGGATAGGATACCGCAACCAGTAAAAATAAAAAAAATGATCTAACTGAGAGATAGATGGAGAGTAGACTAAGGTGAACAATACAACAATGGACCCGGCAAGCAGCAGCGACGACGATAATTCCTCATCCTCTAGTAGACGAGGAGGTAAAGAACAAGATGATTATACCAGAGCAAGACGACGTGCCGAGATAGAACCAGTTGATAGTTCTGAAGATGATGGAAGTTCAGATGATGATGGAGAATATAACAACTATGATGATGATGATGGGGATTTGCAAGACCTTCAGGATATAAATGATATACAACAATTGCAAGAGGGTATTACTAACTTTGATGATTTACCTACAGATGATAGTGATAGTGATAGTAGCGACGATAGCAGCAGTGATGGAGATGCAAAGCGACACGCAAAAAGTTATGATAGCGAAGAAGAAGAAGAGAGTAGTGATGAAGAACAAGAACAACAAGATGAGGAGGATGTACCAATAAGTGAACGAGTAGCATCCAAGGCTCAGTTAGGTAGACGATATTATACTGGCGACGGCGACAATACTAAAGCCTCGGATAATGATGTATCATTTGATGAAAGTGGCAAGAAGCGTAGAGCTGAAAGAAAGAGTAGAGCAATTGAACGATTGAGAGAGGTATTAAAGAAGGATAAGAAGAAGAAGAAACAGCAAAGTAGTACAACATCGTACTCATCAGATGATGATAATTCTGATAATGTAGAACAGGCTACATCATCCAAAGAAGATACCAATACAACAACAACAAAGAAGAAGAAAAAGTCGAAACACGCACCAACAGAAATGTCATCCAAACGTCGTGATTACTTCACCCGTGGCCGTCCAGACTTAAACTCCTCCGGTATAGGCATTTCCATCGGTGCCAATAAATATAAAGCACGTGATCCAAGAATGACAAGTCTATCTGGACATTTAGATGATAATATATTTGATAAACGATATTCATTCTTGGAGGAAGTACAAGAGAAGGAAATTAAACAATTAAAGTTACGTATTAATGCATGGAAACAGAGCGGTGAGAAGGGACAACGATTACGTAAAAAGTTGGGTATTAATGCTATGAATGGTGGTGATTCATTGGAAGTTGATCAAGAGGAATTAACAAACTTATTACAACAACGTGCCGAACGGAAACGATCACAGGTAGTCCGATCTGCTAAAAAGATTGTGAAACAAAAGATACAAGAGGATGTTGCCAGTGGTAAGCGTGGCGCTTACTATCCAAAACGATCTGAATTGAAGAGGATGGAGGCAGAGGCAAAGTATATGGAAATACGTAAACGTGGCGGTGAGGAGGCTGTTGATAAGGCTATTGCTAAACGACGGAAGAAGAATATGAGTAAGGTTGCCAAGAGTATGCCAAATATATAAGAAGGTCTACTCTTTTTGTTTTGGTCCTAGTTTATTTTGGTTATAGATATGGGTTAGGACCTTAGTAAGGTTGATGTTAGGTATAATCATTAGGTATCTAAGTATATCTTTATCCAAAATCTTATTCATGTACACTTTTATAAATACAGTTAACACAGTAAGCGGTTTAGCACCTCTCAAAACTAACTATATCTTTGACCTCCTCACCACTCCATCAAGTACATTTGTTTTACGACTCTTCTTCCATAAGTTAACAAACAATAACGATGATACTTTCAATTCAGATAAGAGCGGACGTGTCCCACGTCGATCTAGTCATAATTCTTTCCCATCTGTAGGTCGACCAGCGACACATACCAAGTTGATACAGTATCGACTACCCTTCCCATCTGGTAAGTTATGACCGAGATGTGTTCCATCAATACTAACTGTTTCCCCATTAGGCAGTACTCTCACATTATCCCAATTTGTTTCTTGATCTCTAAAGCTTGGCCATCCGTGATTTCTACTCTCCTTTAGAAATTCATCCATTGTTCTGCCACGAGGTGCTGTATATGATATTGGAGACGATGAAGGATATAAATACATAATCATTAGACAAAACCATTTTATAGGAAAGAACATAGTCTGGTACGAAAACAAATGAACATATATCATGTGTGTATATCATATCATCATGACAATCATTTCATATCAGCACATAAGACATACTTACCATGAAACAAAGGTTTACCCGTATTAGAATCATAAAAAGTAATCTCATCAGTAGCAGGTAAATTCTTCGCCTCTTTTAGAAAATCACTAACACTTTGGAAGTATCCCGAATGCTCCGCGTAATGTCGATTGAAGTTGCAGATTCGATCGGCTGTATCTTGATCGACCTTCCAACGTAAATTCTCTTGTACTGGTACTGCAGATGTGCCGTGTGCTTTTTTAGACATTATGGATTCATCACCCATGACGGCTGGTGCTGGATATTTATTGTTATTAGATGACATTGCAATGTTTCCCATAGATATTCTTCTTGAAATTTGATTTGATGTTTTTATAATTTGTTGATTTGAGTTGTTGTTGTTAATTTTGTGAGACGATGATAATAATTGATGCCAAGTTAGTTGTATTGATGTCGTGTACACCCGCCTGAGCATTTAGACCGTGCTTTGTTGGTTTAGTGTTGCCGCTATTGTTTGAGTCGCCAAGATAGAGGATCAGTCTACCTAGTGTAAAAAATGTCCCTAGAGACAAAGGGATACCGATGGTGGTATCCTAAGATTTTTACTCTCTCAACCACCTCTCCTCGAGTGCTTTATGTTGTATTGCTCCTCCTATTGATATATAATCAATAAACCGCTCGGTACAATCATAGATAAGCACTTCTGATCAATTCTAATAATGCTAGTTTTTCTTATAAGTCATCTACTTCGCCTACAATCTCTGCAGCAAATAGAAAGTTGTGATGTTTGCAATGCAAAAATTCCCCTCCCCCAACAATATACTATGATATAAGGTTGTATATCTCTACCAACGCGGTATATATCGATTATTATGGTATTTGGTAGTAATGGGATGCGCTGATACAGTATAGTATTGATATGGTACGTCCACATATCGTCAACAATAGTAGTTAAAATGCAACCAAAATTTTATAAAATTAGTGGTATACGATAGTTGTATAGTTACAATAGTTGGTATTGGTTGGCACGGGTATATACACAGATTAATGATTTAAATAAGGTATTATACGGTTTTATATCGAATTAAATACAACTATTAATACCAAACATTAGTTATTATTAGTTTATTATTATTAAATGTGGGGAGAGATAAGAGAAAATAGAGAGATAAGATTTGTGGGAGAGATTATCTCTACAACAAATGACATCTATACAATTAATAATCTACTCCTGACCACCAAATATACCCAATACAGACTCGAATCCTGGGCTACGAGATACATTCAACGATGGTTCTATGGCGAGATCATACCCGAGCTCAACTTGGTAAGCAACAATATCATGAAACTTTTGAATCGGAGTTATATTGCTGCTGTTCATACTTTCTTTTATACTGCGCTTGTCATCCTCACTCAATATCAACAATCCTCCCTCGTTCCAATCCTTTTCCAGGTTCATGGCATTATCACTGGTATGATCAAAGGCTGCTGCGATAAGAAGAGAGAGGCCTTCAAAGTATCCCTTCTTATTTCGATTAGTCTTCCTCGGTGATAATTCAGATGGATATAAGTTGTAGAAGTTGGAGGTTGCCTTCTTTGCCTTTGCCGCTTTAAGATGTTCCTTGTGTCGACCAACGATTCCACCACGAGTCTTCTTGCCACTGCGGATGATCTTACCTCGGTTGTCGTCACGATATAGATATGCGCCTTGACGATCGGGAAATCTTTCTCCCGGGAGGAAACAGTTGATGCCCGTGTTGAGAAGACTGTCAGAATCACCAAGGCACTCCAGGAATTGAGCTGAATGATTACTCAATACCATAAGCGCGGCATCCACTGCAAGGTTCTTGTATGCAAGTTTCATTGACCAATGGGTACGTCTTGCTTTGTCCTTGATTCGTTGTTTGACATGCTCGTGAAATCTTTCTCGTAACATCTTCACTAACAAATCAGCTTTGGCTTTAACCTCTTCATTAACTTCCAAGCCCACACCAAGCTTATCTAAGTCGAATAAGTCAACAACATACTCCACCCACTGCTCATTACTCAATAGTGCAGACGGAAGGACTTCTTCTTCATCTGCTAGTGATAAAGATAATACTCGCCAAGCTGGTGACTGCTCCTGCTCCTCAATCATTACATCCTCGGATAGATCGTGAGGGTGGCGCCCCAAAAGACAATTAGGTACGGTTCTACAATCGAATGCAATGCGTGTCTTTGTGTATGCTTTCTCATCCTGTGCCTCTTCTAACGTTCCCTTGTTTGGTAAACTGCTCTTGGTAACAAACACAGGCTTCTCCATATCTTGATGTGCCAGAATGAAATGAACCTGCATATCACCTAAGATATCATCAAACATCCCGAGGGTGCATCTTTCAAGGTATTCTTCTTTCAGATCTTCCTTCTCTTCATCTGTGAGTAACCCCTTCTTATCAAGCATATCATACAATAGATCACAAACTTCTTGGTTGGCATCAATCTTGTCTTGATGCTTGGCATTCTCACGCTCTTTCTTTGCTCTCTCCGACTTCTGACTTGCCAAAATCCTCTCCTTTCTAAGCTGCACTTGAGACTCGTGTGTAAGTACCTTTGTGCGTTGCATATGTTCTTGTGATATGCCTGCATTACGTAACACAACCTTACCACCAGCTTCTGTATCTTGTACAACATTATACAGATCATACAGCTCCTCTGGCACGTATCCATACTCACATGCTGCTTCCAAAAAGTATCCAAAGTTATCTAAGATATTACGGAACTCTGGAATGGTTGGATTACGACGGCAAGTGGCAATGATCTTGGTGAACACGCGATAACGCTTCTTGACCTTGTCGATGATGCCAGCTTCAATAAACCCGTGTTGAATGTTACTTGATGCGCATGTCCTCTCGATTAGCTCGGGTAATCTACACAAAAAGTCAATGAGTGACTTCTTCTTATTGGTAGCAAGTCGAAGCATCTTTAACTTGCCATGTTTTTTGAAGGCATCAACTATCATTTGTTTATCTCGGTGATCATCATCTACACAACTGAATAGTGTTAGGATTGACATATGCACTTGCCTTTCAGCTCGAGTGTTGCAAAGCTATAAGTCTCCTCTCTCCCTACTAATGACATTTACATGATATATAACAACCAAAGTAGGATCAAACAATCATTTATTACTTACATCAATGGTTCATTTTTCAATTGGTTGTGGTCCGCATATGTATCGCCTTTCCGAGCTCGACGAGCGTTAACTCGCCATTTCATTGTGGCAACAGAAAGTCATGTAGGTATGTACTACCGCCTTTATTAGTAACCATGCCAACACTTCAACAGCTCAATATTGATACAAAGACGCAGGAGAAACTCTCCACAGGCGGCAGCGGTGGTATTAAAAAGCGTAAACAGCATCCGTCTTTATCTTCGGCGGCGGCAAATAATGAACAAGTAAAATCACCATACAACACAAAAAAGAAACATTGGTCACCTCCAAAACCAAAGTCAAACTCAACAACAACCTCCAATACCCATTATGCACCAATTAAAACACCATCAGCATTAATCACGTAATCCAACTCAATTATCAACATCCCTACAAACATCACTACACAATATAAAAACAATACGTAACAATGCTGCTATAGAAATTATTAATAATGATTATATTGGACATGGAAAGCAATGTGAGGAGATTATTAATTGTGTTTCAAGATATTGTATTACTAATCATGATGATGATGTTCAGCAGCAACAAACCAATAAGCATCGCCCTGCGGCGTTGTTAGCTGGAGCAGTTACCGCACTTGATTTATGTGCTCGTGAATTGTTATTGAAAAATATATCAAAAAGTAGTACAGCAGCTAATACCACGCTAAGCAGTATAAGTTGTAGTAAAGACTGTATTAGAACGGGTAGCAAATCAATAGATCAATTATTAGCACCCGATTCGTCATACACTTCATTTCATGGAGGTTGGACTATTTCATATCCGTACAAAATACCAAGCAATAATAATGAGGCAGCAGACCAGTATACAATGAACAATATATCGCATCGCCCTTCTACTTCTTCTCAAACACATCACAACAATGGAGGAGTACCATTTGGCATGGTAACAGAAATATCAGGTCCACCATCCTCAGGTAAGACACAATTGGCATTAAGTATTGCAGCACATGCCGTACTTACTAATCAAATGGACGTACATTATATATCCGGTGGGAATAGTACCAAGGCATTATCAAGACGTTTGTTTAGTATCTTTTTGGAACTGGCACGTTCTTCTTCTGTTGTGAAGTATCAGCAGTCGAATGGTGGTGTAAGTGTAGGGAGTATGACTTATGAAATGGAAGAGGAGGCCAAATCTATAGCCTTAAAGGCATTAGATCGTGTACATGTTGCCTCGGTACCTGATGCATATTCATTATTGGCAGTACTGGCACGGATTGATAATGAGGAGGAGAAGTCATCTCGTAGTTGTTCTAACAATGGTCAAGGGAGGAAAGATAATGATGGTGGCACATTGTTGGTAGTAGATTCAATATCGGGATGTTTAGGTCATCATTTGTCAAGTGAGGGAGGTGCCGCATTAGCAAATCAAGTTGCCTTGACGTTACGTCAAATGGCACGTACACATGATGGTCATATCATGGATAGTGTTAGTAGTAGTAGCGGTGTGGATACGTCGTCTGCATCATTATCAGCTCGTCGGTTTGCAGTGGTAGTTACAAACGGATCAGTTGCTAAATACTCGTTAGATAGTAAGGAACTGTCAGTCGGATCATCATCTACCAAGGCAAGAACAACATCAATTGGTAATCAAACACAAAATAAACCAGCCATGGGAAGATATTGGCATGTGAGTGATGTTGGGATATGGTTAGAAGAAGACAAGTCTACTACACAGTATCCTCAACATCAACAGCCGATTAACTTTTATGATGATACCTCAGTTGTTGGGTTGGCACTTGCCGAGAAGAAGGTTGTTCGTGCTACGCTTCAGAATCATTATGGCAAGACGTGTAGAAGTAGAGAAGAGAACAAAGGTGGACAGACGATGAATGATAAGCCTATTGCCAAGTTTCGTATTAGAGGAGGTGGTATAGATGATTTAGAATCGTAGCCTAGATGTATAGAACAGTATCATATCATCTAGTCCATGTTGCTTATTTGATATCAATTGCTAGTATAGTCTAATATGATTAGCCTTATTATAGACTTTTAGTTGTCTTATTTTGCTTGGCCATGCCCTGCTATGCCCTTTTGCAGTGACTTCTTGTAGTGTTTAAAGGTTAAGAAAACAGTTATTATAAAGTTGTGAGATGTCTGCCTACAGGTGTATCATCTTTTCTCTCAACGGGTAGCGGTAGGGATAAGGTGTCACCTTATTAGTTGCGCAAAGTCAAATCTATATCCCATTATCTCTTTAATTTACCTACTTTAAACTTTGATACTAACATGTATTGTCTGGACAACGAAGTGGTGTGCCATACTTGGTATCATTTGTAGGCCCAGGTCCACGACCATTAACAACAGAGTTGATTTGACCCATATTATCAAGCTTGACAGTAAATACATTCGACATCTCAATCCCCTCCTCACCCTTTGGATGTTCCACTGCCGTCCATGTTGATACATTATAATCTCGAAAGTTACTATATATCCCCAATCCCTTTGCCTTGTGATTCTTCACGTTCGATCCGACTTTATATCCGACAAACTTTTTAGTTTCAAATGATTCATCTGCATCATATGGAAGTTCGGACTGATAGAAGTATACTTGTCCATTATCACCATTCCATACAGTTTGATGTTCGGTTGTATGTTCCACGGCTAATCCGACAATTGTAACATTCGTTGCATGTTCACCAACTACCAATCCATTCTTAACTACACATTCATCCTGGACTGTCTGTCGACACCTTGGACTAATGTTTGGAAAGTTGGGTGCCTCGTTTGGATGTAACTGTACATGATCAGCCCTCCATAACCATAGATTATCGCCGTAGATGTTACCCGAGTGTAATAGTACCATGACATCGGTTGATACATTACGGTAGTTACCTCCTACTCTTGCAAATACATCGGATAACAAGCCAGGATTCTCCTCGTCTCCTGGATCGTTAACAGTAGGCGACCCCCATTCTAGCAAAGATCGTATCCTTCCTTCATCACCTGCTCCTTTGTCTTGAATAGATGCCTCTAACATGATACCAGCAATCCTAACTCCCGGTACCTTAGGCTTCACAGCAATACACGGCAATCCATCGGTAGGTGCAACTAACGTGGCATATCCTAATCCTAATATAACTTGATTGGGATACTTTACTACCAAACTAGACGATAATGGATATATACCAGGAGATAATACCACATCTTTACCCTCATCTAATGCTTGTTGCAATACCGAATAGTTTTCCAATGCAGCATCTTGAGTTGAATTACTTGGCACACCAAGCTTGACATGATGAAAATCACGTACATCTTCATTGGTATTATCAAATTGTGGACCAACTGTTTCATTACCAAATGTTGGTAATGGTACACGTAACTCTAGTTGATATGGTACCTTTGACTCTTCTTCCATTGTTGATGTTGTAGTTTTTGAATGATCATCCTTCTTCATTGTGATGTAAGGCTTTTCAATACGAACATGTAGACGCTCTTCTACACTAACAGATGGACCATTACTTGGATTATCATCTTCATCAGGTACATTACCCGTACATCCAACATATACAAAGCTCCATCCTCCATTCACAGCTCCACCTTTAAGATGTACATTACGCATTGTCCACTGCTGTTGTCCACCAAAGTTAACTTGTCCATCAACTATCAAATTGGCAGAATGTCCACCACTCACATATGCACCACTATCAAATAAATTTAAGTTACCATGAACATGTACACGTCGTATAGGTGCCGCTTGACTGACAACCCATGACATACTACCACTTTGTGACATATGACTAATATTCTCAATACTACGCCAGAAAGTATCTAATCCACTACCAAATGGTGGTCGATTGGTATATTTATCAGTCGCTTCGACATATGGTCCTTTATTACCTGTGAATTGAGTATCAGTTGGTTGTTTTCCTAATCCTAATACTGATGTGTAATATCCAACCTCAAAGTCTACATTTGGATATGAACCTGGAGCGAATAGTAATGCTGTCCGTTGAGTAATGAAATGTTTGGTTGCTGTGTATGTATACTTTGGATAATTCTCTGGCCTCTCTTCTTCATCTTTGTTATTATTAGGTTGATTCATATTGTTGTTGTTGCTGTTTGTATCATTGTTGCCGTTGTTAGTATTTGTGGTGGCAACATGGTCATCCCAGGTAGCAATCGGATCAGAATATTCTTTTACTTTGTTCATTATATCTAATGACTCGGCATAACATGTTGGTGGATGGAATAATATCATTGATGATGGTAATTGTGGTGGATTCGGTTCGTTCAGGATGTGATGGTTATTTGGATCTTTATATGGTTTATCACATTGTCCAGTGTTGTAGTTACATGCGGTAGTATCTTTGTTGTTGGCATTGTTGTTTGAAGAAGGCGTCATGTTGCTTATATTGTCTGTGTTATCGTCCTTGCTGCTGCTATCTTCTGTCCAATCAAATGATGCCGATTGGCTACTGCTGAATGCACGTCGTGTAATGAGAGCTACACTTAGTAGAATAATGATTGCAATAATAATTGCAAGTATACTTTTGATTCGTCTTGATCTCTTCTTCTTTATACAACAACTACTACTACTTCTTGGTGCTCTATTGCTTATATTGAAGAATAATCTCTTAGATGGAAGCGGAGATGATGAGTTGTTATCCTCTACGCTATCTGTATTGAATGATTGACGAGATGTAATCTCAAATGGAACTGAAATAGTTGTTGTTTGTCGACTATTGTTAACTAAACCTTGCAATTCTTCTTCTAGTACTACTTCTTGCTTCTGATGATTGTTGTTGTTGCAGCTTTCTATATCTTTATGCCCATTATTCATTACTATTGCAAATATGAGAGAGTATTGTTAGCGACCTATCACAACTCCACCTACGACGGCTACCCTACGACTGTCAACTCCGACTATTATTGTGCACGTCTGACCATTATATGCTAGTGCTTATGACACACTGAGTATCATACGTGAACGCTTGCCTATTCTTGAGCACGTCTCATGATTCCACATCTATTCCACTCTCATAATAAGAATTAAACTAAACAAATATCTTCGTTTGATCGCTAAATTGCCTCTGAGGACCATATCTTCTTTTCTCACAAAAGATTGCTTCCTCCAATCGTCAGCAAGCTGCTGCTCGTCATTGATTGCTCAATAGATACGCCTCTATTGCTCATAATCCAACAACACAATACAACACTATTACTTATTTATTAAATGGGAAATAACAAATCTAAAATAACAATGGCATTCACAACAACATCACGTCCATCAGGCTCCACCAAAGGCTCCCCCGCCCCAGAAGGAACACGTCAATATCTATTAGGTGGTAATTGGAAATCAAACGGAACAATTGCCTCATGTGAAAAGATCATTAGTGAATTTAATGCCGCTGGGCCAATCCCTGCTAATGCCGAGGTTGTCATTGGTGTACCATTCATTCATATCCCCATCGCGTTAATGCAACTACGTTCCGATATTGAAATTGCCGCACAAAACTGTAGTTTAACTAATACAGGTGCATACACTGGTGAAATTGCTCCGTCACAACTAAAGGATATGGGCGTAACATGGGTAATATTAGGTCATTCCGAACGTCGTGAGGGATTTGGTATGGTTGGGGAAGATTCGGAATTGGTAGCCAAGAAGACGAAACATGCATTAGAGCATGGATTAAAGGTTATGTTATGTATTGGTGAGAAGAAGGAAGAACGGGAGGCGGGTACTACTATGGATGTTTGTGCTGAGCAGTTAAAACCTGCTGCGGCATTGTTGAGTAAGGAGGATTGGGCTAATGTATCCAGTGAGTTATTTGTGTTTGTGTTTTTTTTGTTTTGTTTTGTATTTTTTGAGACATATCTTGTGTTTAGTTGTTGTTCGTATGATATGTTCTTTCTAACTTATCTATTATCCCCCACCATGATATTTCTCTATATTTAGTTGCCTACGAACCCGTCTGGGCCATTGGTACTGGTAAGTTGTATGTATTGATAGAATATCTCGTGCTTATACCCCTTTATCGTTTTTTTGCTCACATCATATGATCAACTTAAACTTCTTCTTCTAATAATAGGATTAACCGCCACACCCGAAATGGCACAAGAGACACATGCCAATATTCGTAAATGGATGTCCGATAATGTCTCACCCGAAGTTGCCGCGGCCGTTCGTATCCAATATGGTGGTAGTATGAAGGGTGCCAATGCTACTGGCTTGTTAGCCCAATCTGATATTGATGGGGGATTGATTGGTGGTGCTAGTTTGAAGATGGATTTCTTTGATTGTATTAATGGTGTCCCATCTGCTTAAGTATGATGTTGTTGGGATTGGATATTGGATAGAGTGAGTAGGGCTTCCCTTCGTTGGATAGAGACAAGACAAAAAGTTGGGAGGGATATGATCCGGGAGTTGTGTGGTATGAATAAGGCGATTATTGTATGGGGTATTATTGAGGGCTACCAATATGTGGATCTAGCTAAGCATAATACCAAAATGCCTCATATACTTATATAGTTTTCATTAGTGTCTACTTCTGATTATTGAATGTGTCAAGGAAAGCCCACTCATCAGTAACTTTTGGGTCATCCACACCCCTATCATACACCTGAATAAATGCTTGACGGTCTGCATATCGCTCATACGTTTCGTCTGACAATCTATGCAGCGCTTCTTCTGACAATTTCTGCCCACTGTAATCAAATGTATACGTATCATAATGGCTAAAAACAACACGCCCCTCTGTGGCTTCAATTAATTCGCCGTAACAGTCCTCACCAAAATCATATCTCATGGTCATAAAGATAAGACTAGGTGCCAAATTATGCATACTAATCGCATCAGTTTGTGAAACGACCAATGACATTCGAATGTTTCTGAGATTTTGACAGTTTTTGAGAATCCTTTTAATACCAGAAAGAGTAATCTTTTCTTGGCAGGCTAGGTTAATTTCCCGAAGTTCTTTGCACGTTCTAGCAATGATCTTGCATGATTTATCAGTCAGATGCCCCCCTTTGCTATTTGATTGTCCACGTTGGTTTTTTGGTCCACACAATAGTAATGTTTTCAGATTCGGAAGAGAGGAGAGCAATCCTTCCATATCACTGTCACGAAGTAAATGTTGATTCATGTTCAGGCGAATTAGATGTCTGCATTTGCTGATAGATGATGCAATATT
>Ga0214477_100081_pt1 | contig 59749 bp, 45 predicted proteins | sample M1_20Mar14CPVII9_FD_165058 | JGI IMG/M metagenome (GOLD analysis project Ga0214477, IMG submission 165058) | Marine eukaryotic communities from Monterey Bay, California, United States - M1_20Mar14CPVII9sort6BwellC16 | ecosystem: Environmental > Aquatic > Marine > Unclassified | place: USA...
AACGCTATCACCTTCCTCTACTATCACCACTAATAAACCATTTTTCTCCAACCATTTATCATCTCAACCACATCCACTCCTCAGTCTCAACCCACTCATACTTGTTTAAAGTACTTGAAAGACTCCTTGGAAGGCAAATGCAAAGTTGGAAACGAACAAACCAACAACATTGTCATCCTGGAACTGGCCTGGTAAGGTGTCCAATGGAGAGGTGACCTGACCAGATTGGGTGAACTGCAACTGAACCGATTGCTGAACAGGATTTAGGGTGCCAGTAAGTTGTCCACCTTGAGTAGATACGAGGTTGAAGTTACAATCATTGGTAAAAAATCCTTGAAACTTAATGCCCTTGGTGGGAGCATCATCACCACCATTGACTGCAGGGTCAAGCAATGGATTGAAAAGTTTGCGTTCAAGGCGGCGGTCGGAGATCTCTTCTTCAGAAAGGCGGCGGGTTTCACCAGGTGCAGGATTCTGAAATAAAGATGGAATAAACAAAGTGGCACGAAGAATATTTCCAGTACCGCTTGTGACTGCTAACGGGCCAAGTGCATCAAACTCCAAAGTGTATTCCCCAATAGCATCGACTCCTGATGTTCCAGTATCAGTACAGAAAATACCGTCGACGGTTCCTTTAGGGGCTCCAGGCTGGTTAGGAAGATTTGGAACGACGGTACAGATATCTGTAACTTGATTGTAAGTTGCAGTGCCAAAGCTCGTGGGATCACATGTCTGAGCATGGGCGGTATGGGCGGTGGCGGCAATAAGAAGTGTTGCAAATGTTGGAAGATTCATGGTTTATTAGTGGTGATAGTAGAGGAAGGTGATAGCGTTGAACTGTGTAGGAGGTTGATGTAGTAGATGATCGATGATCAAAATTATGAGCTCTTCATTGCAATATAATGAATGCTGGCGTTGAGCATTATCAAGCAAAACACAATGTGGCGGCATCTTTTAGAATCAGCGAGCTCGATTTCCAGTATCCTCGAAAGTTCAACCTTCTGACACTCACGAAGTCTATACGAAAGACTAATAGATTACACTGAATATGATACGATAACACGCGTTGGCCTTCTTAATTTATGCTCATTGAGAAAATGAGACAACTATTTTGTGAGTGTATCGTAGTTGCAACTATTTTGCAAGTAGCATCAATGTTTCTTCATTATAATAATTCATATACGAAGTCACTTCTGTAACTGCCGGAGAGCTTCTTTCTTCGTAGGAAGTCAACCAAGTTGTATAGTTTGCTTAGTAGCTGTATTGATATGATGTCGGGAAATGTATTGCAGTCTCCTCTGCTACAATATTGAGATGATGATGCTGTTATGCCATTAATACCAGCAATACTAATACTGCAGTCTCTGCAAGAGGGAGTTGCAATCATCTTTCTATTGGATATCTTGAGTCGGAGTTCTGCTTTACTCAGTAATACATGATAATGGCATTAGGTGATAAGTAGAGATAAGTTGCAATACACATCTTGTGCACAAATTTCGGATCAGCAGCACAAAACAACAACACCAACAATATGTTATATCAGTAGAGCCATGGTAGAGCTACGCTATCATAATCAATATTCATCATATATTCTACTAGTTACAGCTTATCGATTTGATATCGACGGTCACTTGATAGTATACACCAAAGCGGCTGAAAATGTGTGAATGCTGTCATCGAATCGGTAGGGAGATACGTCGTCTTCATCTATTATCATATTGGCAAAATAGAACCATTTCTATCTCTATGGTACAGATAATATACCCGCTTCAATAATTATGCAATATACTCAGATACTAAAAAAGTTTCAATATTATACTAAAGAGAGAGCAATCCATACGCACGGTATCTCCCAGGGCATTAAACACAATTTACTTTCCATTATTGAACAGCATTATGATGGTAAACAGATGGATTATGTATTTGGTAACAACAACCTTGTAAACTACATCAGCTGAAAGCTGCTCGGGTTTGATATATCATGTCTTCAACTCGGTACAATGGATTAGTGTTAAGTGAGCTGTAAGTAGAAACATATTAAACCAGCCCAAGTTGTTGAAAAGAATGCTTGTGGTTTTGAGAGTTACATTGACCATGATGATAGAATTCTCATGCTTTAATCGGTTTCATCCTCTACTAGTAGTCAGCAGCGATTATTGAGAGTTTTCGTATTACGGACTTGCACGGAAGTTAAGGTAGTTCTTTGAAAATGTATAGATTTGACGAACTTCTATTTCTATAGCTGGTTTGTCGGACTCTGAATTTGTATGTTTTGATATGAATGGTGATAATGATGAGATTTTGTGAAAATACTTAATATAAAAGTCACCTAATGTATCTTTAACAAATAACTTAGTATTCTAGTCAAATGAAATGTATACTGTTAGTATTCCTTATCTGTATATTACCGATCCACCTTCATACGATAATGCCTCACGATGAACATTCACAGATCAATACTACTTTCTTCTCAGATACACAATCTCCACTCCACTACATCCCAATCACCACCTCTACATATAGTCTCATGATGCCATTCCATATCAGCTTAGTCTTCAGCAACCAACTTACTTCCCCTATCATAAAGCGCTTCACACTTGTCTGCATTCTTCACGATAGATGCAATGTATAATGCGGTGTCCACAATCGGTGGCTCCTCACTCTTTTCAAGCTTGAGGATAACCACTTTGGTGTTCTTCAAACAATCGCACATTAGATGAGTTTGGATTATCTTCCTATCCTCCTTCTTCCAGACAGGAATCACAGTAAACCAGTAACTCGTATCTGGAATCTGAAAGGTCAAACCGTCATCCTTCTCAAGCACATCTGTATCTTGCCAAGCCTTGATACGGTCGGGAAACACAATTTCAAACATTTCTTTCGTTGGCATACCATCCACAATGTCAACGACAAGTAACTCGGGCTGATTTGGTGCGATGTCATTAAAGCTCAAAGAAGCAGCTTTTGTGGAGTACATGAAGCTGAGATGATTATCCGCGTTACGGACTGGTTTCATAATAGCCCGGGCATAGTCCGAAGGCATTGTTTTTAGCATGCGCCTAATCTCTGGATTGAATTTTCGTAGAGTTTCTAATGCAAATGATGTTTCCTCTGACTGACCAATTACTTTCAATCCCAACTGACAGATTTCATTCGCCTTATCCCACTGGAGTGTATCCATGTAGCACATGGTCAAAGTCCACACCAAACTAGCGAAACAGTTATCATACTTGTACCGCTCGAAAGGCATACATAAATCTAAACCTAGCTGACAATCCTTTATACCGTCCTCGTAACATTTTCCCTTACACGCAGTTGCAGCACGTTGGAAGAAATAAAAATGGTTGAATTTATCTAATTCAATGGCAGCCGTATACAACTCATGAGCTTTTTGAAAGTTACCTGCCTTCTTCATCTTATGTGCTTCATTGTTTAATTTCTGTGCCTCATCATTACGTCCATAATATCCATTATCATACACCGCACTAGTACCACGACGACGACGCTCATCTTCTTCATCGTTTAGGGATGACAATTGAGCATAATACTCCATCGATGGCTCAAGGAGACGAGTTGTTGCAATACCACCACCGGTTGTCTTTTTCTTACTCTTCTTGCCCTTCTTTCCCATTTTTGAGTCTGTGTTGAAAAGTAGAATCAGCGTACATATTAGTATGATGTAATATTAATATCAGAAGGTATACCGAACTTTTTATTACAATCACCTCATCTTTTTTGAGCACATGATATGTACTTTTTACCACCGCTGCGTTAAGACCATATCCATCATAAATTACCAATATATAGAGTATATTTACTTCCGTCCAACAGAAGATGTGTTCATATTAAACCATAATAAACCATACCTCAAACATTTTTTTGCAATAATGTGTATATTTACTATCCGTCCAACAGAAGATGTGCATTTGATAGAAGGATAGAAGATGGTGGAGCGTTGTAAGTTACTGAGAAAATGGCGATCAAACGACAAATAAGATTTGTGTTGCTTTGAAGTTACTCCTCTGGTAAGTGCTGTTGTTGCCCACAGCTAAAGAGGTGAGTTCATATGTTTATTATCTGAATGGTTATATTATGATGTTGATTGCAGCGGCGCGGTGGTAGGGGTACGAAATTATGTGCATCTCATGTGATCAAAAAAATTATAGCAGGTGTATCTACTTTTGCAATAAAATGTTGAGGTGGCGTATAGTATGTTTTAATATACAACTCTTCTCTGCTTATCGTAGATATGTTACGTTACTTATATACACAATCTAACTACTTCCCACGAATTTGTACCTTGTCGTTTTTCTCATCACGAACCGCACATAAACATCAAACACACAACGCATCTCAAACACCACACAACAAACTTCACTACCAAAAGGATGTCTACCCCAACTCTTCTCTTGATTGGTTTTATAGTATTGGCAACTACTATTTACACAGTCAATGGTTTTAGTAGTATCTCTTCAAGAGCAGCAGTTGGTCAGCATATCTACAGTACGAGTTCATCATGTTGTGTCCAACAATCCAAGTACGTCAAGTCAACCATTTGCAATCATATTCCACAGCCACAACGACGACAAGGTACTATTATGTTGCAATCTAGTAGTCTATCTGATGATCTACTTACATTAGTTAATGATAATAGTGTTGAAGAGGATCACAGAGATCAGATTAAAAGTACAATTTTCTCACTAGAAGATTCATTTCGTACATCTTCTACAAATACTACCGCTTCTGATAATGTCAGTAGATTTCAACCATTACTTGGGCTATATGAAGTTCAATCAGTCATTACATCAAATCCAAAGGATAATCCAGTGGGAGGCAAATGGACACGTGCCAACTCACTTATGCAAAAGTTATTCCGTACTAGATCTACATTTCAACATCTCGTTCAATTCAATAGTACCGGACTAAGTTCTACCTATGTTGAGGCAGTAGCCGAGGCTATTAATATTATTTCACTTGATGCATTGGATGGTCTGTTACGTGCTACTGTTATATTAAGAGGGGATGCGGTACCATTATCAATAGAACAACGAGATGAGATGAATATGAATAGAACGTCATCGACTCCATCATCATCATTACTAACACCACTGACTAATCTGGTAGTCCGGGCCTATTTTGATGCTCCTAGAATCTACTTTGGTAAGAGACGAGGCAGACGAGGCAGTTCAAGTTATTCGTATTTACCATTACAAATCGGTCCAAGGTCGAGCGTTGTATTGGATACTACTTATTGTGATGAGCAAGTTCGAATTGGTATGGGTGGGACGTCTGGGAGCAGATTTGTCTTCACAGCAACTGACTCTCTTGAAGCAAAGGAGTATACATCACTTCTCAAACTTCCATATGTAAAGAAATGGAAACTACTTGCACAATTGGGTTTCTGTCTCGCTGTAAGTTTGTGGTATATATTCGGGAGTAATGCCGTGGGAGATATGATTAGAGATAACTTGATATCTCCACTAAGTCTCAAGGCTGGAATAAAGTTTTCTCGTAGAATGACTAGAAGAATGAAAAGTTTGGCACCTTTAGCTGCTATTATGTCATCATATCCCGTTGTGATGAAGATACTTGCCAGTCTAACATCAGTATTATCAGGTATTGGTTTATTATTGATATCTTTTTCAAGCGGTGGCATTGAAAGAAGAAGAGGCCAAAGGATGGAAGATTATGAATCAGACTTAAGAGCTCATCAAGAGTATGCAGCAGAATAGATGGTAACTGACATGTGGCGGTAGAGAATGTCTGATTATAAACAGTAACAGTGATTCGTTAGCTCCAAAAATGGTATTAAGATACAGATGTGACATGGGCTAACTCAACTCAGAGATACTAACAAACTAGAAACTAGCTGCCATTACTTTAAATGAAAGTGTAATACCTCGGTAGAAGTAGAAGTACAAATACTATCATTCATAACCTTTCTATTTCTAGCAATTAGAGGAGGATACCCTTTGACCTTACTCTTACTCAACATGCTACAGAGGACTCATGCGTACTTGCTTTCCCATCATCCACCAGCAAGTGATTGACTATCGCCCGCCTATAAAGGAAAGAAGCTCTCCGACAGTTACAGAAGTGACTTCGTACGAATTATTATAATGAAGAAACATCAGAAGCTACTTGCAAAATAGTTGCAACTACGAAACACTCACAAAATAGTCGTCTCATTTTCTCCGAGCTGAAACTACGAAGGCTGACGCGTGTTATCGTACAATATTACAGTGTAATTTATTAGTCTTTCGTATAGTACTTCGTGAGTGTCAGAAGTTGAACTTTCGAGGATACTGGAAATCGAGCTCGCTGATTTAAAAGATGCCGCCACATTGTGTTTTGCTTGATAATGCTCAACGCCAAGCATTCATTTATTGCAATGAAGAGCTCATAATTTTGATCATCGATCATCTACTACATCAAACTCCTACATAGTCCAACGCTATCACCTTCCTCTACTATCTATCACCAACTATAATAAACCATGAAGATTTCAGCATTAGCCGCCACACTTCTTATTGCCACCACCGCCCATGCCGCTGAAACAAAGCAACATGTTCGTAAAGCCGAGGGCGAAGCCGACAAGTTGGCCGATGCCATCGAGGTAAGAGACGGTACTTCGTGTTCCATCTGTTCTACAATGATGTGCATCTTGTGTTATGTTATGTGTTTCATATATTAATATCAATCATTCATATAATCTATCATATCTTTACTCACATCAATGTCATATCTATCTTGACCTAATCATCGTCACAGTCTAGTGGCTGGGGAGATTATTTTAAGCCCAAAACATGTTCTCCCTCGAACTTCAACACTGGAATCCTCGACCAAGATGGAACAATCTGTACCATCGTCCCAAGTCTTGTGAACAACCCTAACCAGCCTGGAGCCCCAGCTGGAACCTCTCAAGAAGGTGTATTCTGTACTGGTGACTTCTCAACAGCCAACCAAATTGGACCATACACCTTGGAGATTGAGACAGTTCCCTCCACCTCTGGAAATCTTATCCGTATCGTGTTGGATTTGAACACTTTCCCTCAGAATCCTGCTCCCGGTAACCCCAGCCGCCGCCTTCAGACCAATCCAGTGCTTGACCCCGCAGTCAATGGTGGTACTGGAAGACCCACCACGATCACATTTCAAGGAACTTGGAGCCCAGACTGTAGCTTCCGTGCTGTATCTACCCAGGGTGGGATGATTACTGGCAACATGGACTACTGGACTCATGGTCACGACTCCGTGAGCGTTGACTTTACCCAATCCGGTCAGGTCACCTCTCCATTGAACAGCTTACCAGGCCAGTTCCAGGATGACAATGTTGTTGGTTTGTTTGTTTCCAACTTTGCATTTGCCTTCTCGGCATCCTTCTCGGACCACTAAGACAGTTCATTGACCAAGGGGAGTGAGGATATAGGTTGGAAGTGAGGATATAGGTGGAGAAGAGAATCAGAGAATGGTTTGTGTGTTTTAATTTAGAAAAGTATAATAGTGGTGTTGGGGGGTAGTAAAGTAGTCGGTCTTTCCTTTGGACAACCTTTGGAGTAGATCTTTAAAAGTATTAGACAAACTTATTATATCCCACTTGTGTGTCCCTTACTTGTTATTCATACGGTCCATGTATTTGTCATTAACACGAGCAGTATACCCAACGCCTTTCCTTGCAACAGTCGTCTCATCTTCTTCATCATCTTTATTGTTTTCATCTTTACTCTGGTTCTTCTTCCCTCTGTTGTTGTTATTCTTATTTCCCTTCTTCCCTCCCTTCTTACCAATCAATAATGATGATACATCCAATGAGAATAACTCTTTACCTGAATCAACTGCACCCACTTCCCTTGCCACCTCCTTCGATAATAACGTCTTTGATACCCATGTCGTGACATCTACTACCTCTAACAGTTGCTGCTTCTCACTACTTGTACCTTGCTGCTGCTGCTGCTGTTGTTGCTGTTTCATGGGTAAACAAACAAAGAAACGTATACCACCACTAACAATCTGTTCATTATCAACCTCAGCCTGATCAGGTGCACTAGCCCATCCTTCTCCAACACGAACTGGTACGAATGTTCCTCTTGTGAATGGCGGTGCAACTTTCCCAATAGCAGCGGCTTGTTTCATTGCCTTTGTTCTTGTTGTTAGATTCTTCTGCCACCTTTCCCAAGACTTCCGAGTTGTATTATATCGTATCGTTGAAGGGATGGTGCTTGTGTGTGCAGCTGGGTGATATACTTTATCCTTTTCTATCCAAGTTTGTTGTTCATTACTCCAGAGATGGTTATTGTTTTGTAGCATTTTATTATCATTCTCTCGTTCTTGTGCTAGTTGTGCTGCCTTGAGTTGTGGCAAGTGTATCTTTTCCCATATTTGATCTGCTTTGGTGCTTGCTTGTTCTCCGAGGATGAGTGATAGCACCTTGTATAGAACGAGACAAATGTAACGCACAATGAAGTAGATCGATGATTGATGTGTTGAAGATTGCTGCATGTAAGGCTGAAGTGCTAGGAGAATAGATACCGACATTGAATAACTATCAACACTGTCCAATTGTTGTTCAACCTCGTCTGTATCATTAGATGCACTGAAAATAGCCTCTCTTACCGTAGCAATAACCTCATCAGGATCCAACCGTACCAATATCGCTTGTTCTCTCAATGTAGCTTCATCGACAATTGACAGTTCCGACTTCTTTGAACTTATCTCTGCAAGTAATACATCAAATTTACTTCTATTCTTCATATCCTCATCATATCGTATATCCAACTTTGTTTGTACCTCATTTTCAACACGTGCTAGTATATCATCTAATATATCTGATTCTAAGTTTGATTTGAGACTGTGCTTTGGTAGGTGCATATTCTTTTCAATGGTACGATATAACCAATCTTCTGATTGATAATTATTTTCGTAGCTCTTTAAAACTTCGGTCATTGTCGCTTCGAGTTTGATTAGGTCAATGTTGATGATGCTAGTACTACTTTGCTTAGGTATTTTGTTGTTATTTAGTTGTTCCTTTGCTTGTGAATGTTTTTCAGTGTCATCTAGAGTTTCATCTGCATCTTGAGTTTCATCTAAGGGCAGAGCAGAGCTATCTTCTTCAAGAGTAGTATCCTCATTAGCTTCGAGGGTATTATTATCTGTTGCAATTTCGTCACCAAGTAACAGGTCATCATCATCATACCTCCTTGACTTTTTATTCTTCTTCCCCATCTTGGCGTATACTACTAAAGTCTATGTTATGTTGGGTGGTGTAATTTTACTGCAATGAAAATTATGTGCACAAGATGTGCATCAAATTTGTATTAATGTCAATCGTTGGTTCTATATATCGTACACAAAGCATCTATTGAATATATCCACCGCAATCTCTGTAAATATGCCATGCAGATTAGTCACTACACTCCACGCTCCTACCCGCATCCCACACATACATAAACAAATGACCGTTCAGTCGCTCTTTATCCGTCGTTGAACTCAACTCTTTGGGGGGAGGGGGAAATAAGGCTCAATCGAGCTGATGATGACGATGTACTTTCCTAAATGGCAATGGTAAGCGCTAGTAGATGTATAGTTTTTTTGTATTGGTATTATATTGCAAAGAGAGAGCTCTATTTTATAATTGGTGGCCGTAGTTTAATCTTCTGTGCATATGATATGAGGCACTTTTCCTTCTAACATTTCTTCTTCTTCCAACACATCACATAACAGAGGTGGCGTCCAACATTTGTACTCCTCGGTAGCAGTAGTAACCGTTCTTCTTCTAATATAAACACTCGTCGATTATCAAAGAGATTTGCAATAAAATCAACATCATTACGTACACTTTCAACTACTACAGCGACTACGTTGACGATACCCGATTTACTACTCAAAAAGCCCATAGCAGATACTAATTCTAATTCGAATATATCACCAATATTGTATAATATGGACCAATTAACTTCCATGGATATATCAGTTGGTGACACAAACACTAGTCCAATTGCAAAAGAAGAGCTGACGAATGGCGGAGCCTCGGGTATACAGCAGATTGCTGCTGCTGCAAAAGAAGAAGAACAATCAATGGATATTTCTCTTGGTGATAGCTCAAGTTCAACTGCTCAGCAGTTCAAGGATAACGAATTGCAAAACTCATCATTGAAATCGGCAGAAAAAGGCGATGAGAGTTTACTACCTTTGGAAGGGCAGCAAGATATCAGCTCGTCGGCCACAACTGCTGGGGAGGATAATGAGGATGTAGAAATGAATAAGTCTACTACAGAAGATAATTATCCAACAATTGGGGCATGTAAAAGTATCGAGGAGGCATCTGTTAATACCACTATTGAATGTCCATTGGATGACGACGAAGAAGAAAATGGGATTGATAAGGAGGTGTTGTTGCAAAGCACCCTCTCCACTGATATTAGCATGCAAGCTGAAGAATCCCCAACATCACCATCAAATCTACATCACAATGTCAAGCTATGTCTAACACCTGCTGAAATAGAATTATTTACATTATTAACAAATGCCGCAGAAGTTTATGAAAGTGGTAAATTAAATATTAATCCCAACCCTACCAATGATGATGTTAGTGCTCGTGGTGGCTTTACGAAACAACAGCAGTCATCTTCCATTACAAATAAAGATAATGGTAAAAATGAAGGAGAAACAGAAGAAAAGTCATGGTTAAAGTTACCACCAAAGATTAATCAACCAATACAAATCCGTATAGCGGGGGGATGGGTACGTGATAAGATTATTAATCAACACTCTGTTGATGTTGATGTCGCGTTGGATTGTATGATGGGTGTGCAGTTTGCACGGATTGTTCAGGCTTATTTAGCCTTGGAGAATAGTAAGAAAGAGAAAGAGGAGAAGGAGGGTGGTGTGAATGGTGATTGTGTAATGAAGGAGCAACAGGAGAGTGAAGAACAGAAACAGCAGGCTGAGGCTTTCGCAGCCTTACCACCATCCAAACAAGGAGGTAAAGCCGCCAAGAAACAAAAGAAGAAGAATAAACAACCCAAGATAGGTGTTATCGGTGCCAACCCTTCCCAATCGAAACATCTTGAAACAGCCACGATGAATATACACGGTATAGACATTGATTTTGTTAATTTACGTGCCGAAGAAGTATATGAGTTAAATTCACGTATACCCACTTCTCAAACGAAAATGTTTGGTAGTCCATTGGAAGATGCATTACGTCGTGATTTTACAATTAATTCCTTATTTTATAATGTACGGACAAATAAGATTGAAGATTGGACAGGACGAGGATTAGATGATTTAATTGTCCATCGGAGGATTGTAACGCCCGTGGATGCACATACGACCTTTCATGATGATCCACTGCGTATCTTACGGGCTATTCGGTTCTGTGTTCGGTTAGATTTTACATTAGATGATGAAATTGTCCAGGCGGCCATGAGTAAGCGTGTACATCACTCGTTACATGTCAAAGTTAGTAGAGAACGTGTTGGCAAAGAGTTGGAGGGGATGTTAACGGGTAAACATGCCAAACCTGGTCAGGCATTAGATATGATTGCAGATTTGCATTTGGCAGGGTCAGTTTTTGCCTTCCCTGGTTCATTTCCCGGCGATAGTTCCGATTTACATGCCAGTGGTCCAGTTACTGGTAATATATTGGGTGTGCCATATAACTGTAGTTTGGGTACGGATACAGTAGAAGCTGTTGAGAAGGCGGTTAGTCAACGAGCCATGGGTTGGGAGGAGAGTAGTAAGTTGTTATCGGTATTGCCTACGGTGATGGAGGGACACACTGATGAACGTGAGAGTATAATGAGAGAGAAGAAAACCACCGAGGAGACAGTTGTGGCATCATTACCATCTACCGTCGTCGATACACGTCTCTTGCATCTATGTGTTTTCATCCTACCATTTCACAATTTAACCTTTCCCGATAAGAAAGGACGGGAGGTATCGGTGACATCTCAAATGATAAAGGAGGCCCTCAAATTTCCCGTTCGGGACATACAAGCAGTATCAAAGATATTATCTCATGTTGATGAATTGGCTACAATGCTATCCGAAATTCGATCAGAGTTGGCAGAAGCACAAGATGGACAAGGAGGAGATACCCCATTCAAACTCACACCACCTTGTCGACTTCGAGCTGGATTACTTTTACGTTCACTTAAGGAAACTTGGGTGACATGTCTGCTAACTGCCGCTGCTTGGGAAATTCGTTCCTATCAACGACTTGACAACGGAAGTGAAGAGGCAGCATCAGCAATACCTCTAGATCAACCCGCCCGTGAGTTCTACCGTGCCATTGTTGATGACTTGGCCTTAGATGAATGTTGGAAAGTACCACCTCATTTAAATGGGAAGGAAATCATTAAAGAGTTGAGTCTACCCAAAGGTCCAATCGTTGGTGTATATCTCGATGATCAAACAAGATGGATGTTGTTAAATCCCGACGGGACAAAAGAAGAATGTAAGGCACATCTTCAAGAGAGGAAACGAGATCGTGAGTCACAAGAGAGTAGTGGAAGTGAACATCACATTTCAAAGAAGATTTGTCCTTAGTCCTTAGACATAGCAATAACTGTAAATATAAATCACTATGTACTACTAACGACAGTGCCCATGGGGTATTCACCAATGAGTAAAGAGCGTATTAACGGTCATTTATTTTAGTTATCGTCTAATCTACTCAGCTGTAAAGGATATGGGATAAAATGGGATACTGTCTGGCACAACAGCGGCCATATTTTACAGAGAAGGTCACCTAGGCTCTTCAGACTTATCCTTCTATTGTCAACATCAGTTCTTGCAATAATCTCCCTGAACCCCTTAATTTCATTGACTGGTTGTATTTGCATTACTATTAAAGCAGTGTCCCTGATTACCTCAGCCATAGCCTCTGTTGACACAATTTCCGAGACTGGTGAATCGGTATTGATATCACGTCCACTATCCGATGACATCAAGACCATTGGACGGCACACGCCGTCACCTGCAAGACACTTTGTCAAACGCTCGTAGTAGATAATGTCCGGCCAAATGTTAAACTCCACAAGTACAGCCGAACCATCATTTCTTATCATTGCATCACCACCAATCAGCACATATTTGGTTAGATCGTCTTTTGTCAGTTCCTTGAGATTGTTGAAGACTCCACTTGCATCGTCACAAGCATCCGATATAGCATCAATCCAATCATGAGCAAAGTCAGAAGACACGGTATCTCTAGAGTTCCTTCTCTTCTTAGCACTATTTTGCCATTCGTTTCCATTTATATCTTTAGGAGTATCGACAAACACCAAACGAGGCACGGGTTGTTTTGCATATGATTGCTTATTAATTACTTGGATGTCAGCATTTGTTTCTTTTGGATCATATTGGTACAATGACCACCGAACACTGAAGTGACGATGAAGGTATACTTTCCCTCTTGCAATAAGCAGAAAGAATCGAATATCAAACCTTCGTCCTGAAATTTCGTCGTGTCCATGGAGTGTATACAGATCTGTTACAGCTTGCTGAATGATCACATCTCCTTCCCCTTCATCAACATCATATCTGCCATCCTTCTTCAGCTCTTGATAATCCTCAGCTAATTCATCTCTTGTCTTGACATATATACCTTCCCCTCGAGTTGCATCTGCTTTCTTGACATAGAAGATACCCTCTCCTTCCTCTTCCGTATCTCCTAGAGCTTCCTTGTATGATGAGTAACTTCTGGGAAATACTTTTGATGCCAATGGGTCATCCTTGTAAAGTTGATACAACTTGAATTTGTCATCTAATTGTTGCACTGCGGGATGGGAAAATGTTAAAGCAGAGTATATTGTACTGTATTGAGCAGTATCCATCTCGGCTGGTAATGCTAAGTCATCACTACCCATCTCTAAATAGCCAGTATTCTTATCCTTATAAACATCACCTCCATATTGTGAGTAAGTGAACAGAACTTTTTCATCACTTCTTACAATATGCTTGTTCGACAAATCTTTGAATGCACGATGGAAGAGAGCCTCAACTCCGTCAATAACCATGTAATCAACATTATTATCAGTCTCATAGACTTTATATCCATATGGCATACACCAAGAGATTGGTACAATCTTTTGTGCATCATCTCCTTTATCCAACTCATCTCTATGATACTCAATGCCAATAGTATTAGGAGTGTTAATACCCTCTGTGTTGGGGCTCATTTGATCAGCATCGGATGTTAGATACATTGCCTCATATAGTTTTGTATCATCGGTATCATATAAACACTTTAACCACATTCCTGGTACTAGCTTGTCCATATCTTCAACTGTTAGAGGTACTACTTCCTCCTTCTTCTCATTATTATTAGGCTTTTCATAATTATTCAAATTAAAGGCCGATAAGACTCGATGAACTCCTGGTGTATCCTTGTAGCAAACTTGCCTAGATTCTCCATTATCTAAACAAAAGATATCACTATTATTTATACGACCAACAGTTATACCTGGTGGTAAATTTGGATTCTGATTGACGACTTCTTGCAATAATGGTGTTGCACCATCGTTGTCGAGACATGTACTCATAAAATAGGTGACTATGAATTCTACAATCTTCTAACTATTTACTGAACCTTGTCCAATTGGCGGCGTGAGTTGGATGGCAATATGTAGAATATATGTACTAGTGAGTATATAACCGTCCCCTCAAGATTAGACTGAAAAGTAAGTGCACAAGATGTGTATTTTATTATCATCGTACCATATCTGTCTCTCCAACTTTGCAAATACTCATTGCTTGTTTACTTGTTATGATTCTATTGATAGCGATATCAGTCAACAAATATATCCATCATCCATAAAACAGTACAAGTCCTATACTATACCACTTTCTAAAGGTTTTCCAATGCCAAACGGAACCGGCCTTATTGGTTTTGCTGTACTTACAAGTCGAAAGTGGAATAAACTCATTATGTCCAAAATAAGCTAGGTATGTATTAGTAGCGTATTTGCCATTATATATTCAGACGACTTCAAGCAGCTAGCCAGTAGCGAGGGGAGAGTATATCTCGCTCGGTCTGATTGCAATCATCGTTTGGCAGAGTAAGTTTTCATTCTTTGTTCCTATAGGTGCCGAGTGTTGGCATTGCAAATATCAATAATTAACTGCCATCAAACATTAGGTAGAGAGAGAGATTTGAGATAGTACAGAGGAGAGGTCTGCATAGTAATGAGAGGAGGAGCCTATGCGGTGGATAACGAGATTATTATTATATTCTTCAATTCTCCAATCAAGTTTTGGATTTCAATCATCAGCAATCTCAATCAGAAATGAGATTACTCTTCTCCTTCACTCGATATCATCAAACATAATAGATGATGAAGATGATGGCAAGGCAAGAGTCTTATTTCTGGGTACACCAGATGTAGCTGCAATATCTCTAAAAACTATTTATGAACAATCACAATGTCCTAATAGTGCATATAAGATTGTTGGGGTAGTTACTAAGAGAAGGCTATGTAAGCGTAAGCCATCTCCTGTAAAACTTGTTGCTGAAGAATTAGAGCTACCATACATTCTCCATCCAGAGAAGGCAAGCGATATAGAATTTTTAGATGAATTGGAGAATATTGTAAAACCTGATCTATGTATCACGGCTGCATATGGTGAATACCTACCCACACGATTTCTACAGCTACCAAAATTTGGCACTTTGAATATTCATCCTAGTTTATTACCAAGATGGAGGGGTGCAAGTCCAGTACAACGTTCATTAGAAGCTGGTGATAATCCTATTGGTGTATCAGTGTTATACACTACTTCTAAAATGGATTCCGGACCTTTAATATCCCAAAAAGTATTAACCATAAACGAGAAAGATCAAGCGACTACAATACGTCCTAGATTATATGATATTGGTACACAATTATTACTCGATACATTGCCAAAAGTTATCTCTGGAGAAATTACAATGGATAATACATTAGTACAAGATGAGTCTCAAGCGGTAGAGGCTAGTAAGATCAATACTGCAGAAGGACAACTTCATCCAGAAAATATGAGTGCAATAGAATGTCATAATCGTATACGTGGCTTCTCAATTTGGCCAGGAACATACATCTATGTCCAAATTGGAGATGATGATGAGACAAAGGAACCAGTTAAGGTGAAGATTATTGAATCAAATGTACTTGATGAGACAGTAGACCCTACGAATGTTATTGAAATTGGTCCAAAGAAGAAGGATGGCTTGCGATTAGTTCATTCAGATGGGTCGGTGTTGGAATTACTCAAGGTACAACCAGTTACAAGAAATGGACATACCATGGATGCTCAGAACTTCGTCAATGGACTACAGGGACAGAGTGTACGATGGATTAATCTTAAGCAAAAGCATAGAAAGACATAGCATCAGAAGATAGCCGTCATACAAACAAAGGATACCTCAATAAATCTTGAGATCTACTCATTACTCAATCATCACTCGATAGATTATTATTCTCAACGATATGGAATAAAAAGCGAGGGAACGGTCATACCTCGTGCAACAAACCAGCCTACATACAACATACTAACTAAGAGGAATAATATCGTTTGGCATCTACCTGATTGTATAGTAGGTCGAGAGGAGCAGCATACTTCTATATCATCTTTGAAAAAGAATACCACAAACCATATCACATCCTGACTGTATCTTTTCCTCTCGTCAAACATCACATCTTTCTTCTTCTTACTCGCCGCGTCAAGAGGAGAGAACATATTACAGATCTCAAACGTCAAAGTAGACAGCATTGGTTTCACATATACATAGTATACCACAGCCTTTTTATCATCATGACAACTACTAAAAATCTACCACCACAAGCTCATGCAATAGCGGGAGCTATAGGCGGAGCATTCGCGACATGGCTGTTCTACCCACTGGAACTACTTCGTGTTGAAATGCAAAGAAATAATAAGAAAAGTAGTGATAGTTCGCAACAAGATGATGTCGCAGAAGAAGAAACAAACTTAGAATGTTTCATCCGTCTCTACAAACAGAAAACATTATATCGAGGATCTTCTTCAATGATAACTACCATGTTAATATCATCATACATTACATTCTACACATTGGAAGTTATTAGACGACGTATGTCTATACTTCAATTACAAAGTAGTAGGATACAGAAACAGCAAAGGCATATACATAACTATATCAAATTTTTACACTTCGTACTACCCAAGTCAAAAGTGGCATTATCATTATTGGCATCAACAATAACTGGTATTATTAATGTATTGATAACTACACCTCTTTGGAATGGTACACGCCGTATCATGGAAATGGAACCACCTACTCAAACCGATAAGGAGGATGGCAAACACAAAGTAGAAGAGAAGAAGACACCAAACTTATTTCAAATGATGTACAAAATTGCAAATGATGAAGGTATATTCCAATTATGGCATGGCACAATATCATCATTACTACTAGTGTCAAATCCAGCTATACAATACTTTATATATGAGCAGATAAGAGTTTGGGTGTTGGGTATTAAGAATCGATCAAGAATAATAAATAGTAGTAGTAGAAGTAGTGCTGCTGGGAGGAAGAAAGATAAGGTACAGCTGTTACTGCAATTGACTGCCATGGAAGCATTTGTCTTTGGTGCATTATCAAAAACTGTTGCAACAGTTGTTACGTATCCATTACAATTAGGACAAATGTTGATCCGTATACGAAAGAATGAAGTACAAGAAATGAAACTAAAACAACATGACAATAGTATCAAAGAAGATTCAGATAACAACGAAGTAGCAACAGCAGATGTGATGAATCTAAAAGAATATAATGGTATGATAGATTGTCTATATCAACAATATACGAATAATGGTGGATTCACATCCTTATTTACGGGAATGTCATCAAAGTTAATACAAACTGTCGGTCAAGCATCTTTCATCTTTGTTACATATGAACAAATGTTGGCATTGGTTGGCAAGGTTATTAGACCTACTTGAGTAGTGAAGTGGATTGGCATGGCTGTCAAATCTCCCTCCATTAGTAAACATTATACAACATTGAAGAGTTAATGATTTATAAGCAGTGACGAAAATGATTAGTTACTGTTGTTAGACTCTTCAATAACCGACTCTGTGAATGCTAGGTCTAATATATATCTCCTGGCCAAAGTTGCTTTACCATTCGCATCGATAGAAACCTCCCAAACATTTGAGTACTCCTCTCTAGGAAGAAAGTCATCCCAGGGCTTAATATCTTTTGGGAAGATGTCGTCATCGTTACTGATATCTAGGCCGATGCCTTCACATTCTCCTTCCATTCCTATATTCATGATATGGTAAATGGTTGAGGTATGTACGGCTACTACAGCTGTCGAGCCGAGGGGAAGAGCATTGAGTGCATGAACAGTGGGGCAGACAGATGCACCATTACTTTCTGGATTCAATTCTTGACCATCAGTCGGAAATTGCTCAATCTCAATACCTGCCATCATTGCTGTGGGAGATACAGTCAAGGCCGTGCGACGTTTGTGAGAAGAGAATACATGTGTCAACTTGTCCACGATACCATTCTTTGCCATCCATTGAGCAAGTAGTTGGGAACGGGTTTTGCCTTGAAGTGATAGTCCTTGGGCACATGTTAAGCTGCCACAAACTTCGTCAAGACTCTCTCCTTCGATTATACCTACGGGGTACTTGGCTGTTATCTTGGGAATGTCATCTGGGTCACCAGGTGAGCCAATAAACTCAACTTGATATGATTTAGTTGCCTTGCCTGTCATGACTGTGGTAGTATCCTGTTCTGCATGCCTGACAAAGTAGATAGTGGTAATATCCTTGTCAAAGCTCCTTTCACTCTCATCATCTTCGGACGAATATGTTGGTTTGATCGAACTATGTGGTGAACTTGCATAAACTACTCCACGAAGAGCCGGCGGTTGGTGATCATACGCATGTATTACACTGCTTGTGATTAGGGTTGATATTAGAGTGTTGATAGTTAGAAGTAGAAGAAACTTCATAGTAGTGTATAGTATAGATGAGAGAATTGTTTTGGTTTGTAATTGGTAGCTAGTTTGACTTGATGTTAGCGTCGATATGATTTGCTTTTTATGAGACATTATAAATGACAAGAATGTGATGGTAGGCTCAAGTCAGGACTCAAGTGTCTTGGCAGTGGAAGTGGAATATGGTTCTAGAAAACAAGCATGATAGTAGCAAGATCGTGATCACGGACCACCACTAACATGAATTAAAAATCAAACTTTGCAGACGTTGTATATACATTATAAAGACTCTAGGTATATTAGTAGCCGCCAGTCTACCAATATTATGGAAGATTGTTGATTCTTGTGGCTTCCAAGCGCATAGGTACCTTACATCCATCTGGGCGCTAGGATACCATACCTAGGTACCACTCGAAAAATCTTGAGTGGAGATCTTTGATCTTTTTTAAGCACTTTTAACCCTGCCTACGTGTTATGTATTAAACTCTTTGAAACGATCGCCTCATCAATAGGATTGTCATTTTGTCCATACCACCATTAGCATGATGCCCTACACACTATCTCTAGCCACATTAATAGTCAGTAGCGTCACTGCTACCAACCACCGCTCATTGCAATTAATCGGAGAAGGCCTCACCCCAATCGAACTAGAATGGGCTGGTGCCGAGGATCCAATCACATGTATTGCAACAGGTTCAGATTTCTTCGATTGTTGTCCATCGAAGAGTGAAGATCATGGTGTATGTACTTTATTACATTGTGTTGATTTAGATAATATAGAATTGAGGGATAATTGTGATTGTGCCGAGGTTGGTAAGTATATATAACACATCATATACCGGCGCTTTAATTTTTTTGTAAAAGGTATTGGGTTTTAATATCAATGTCTAACCATATTTAATACATATATAGCCACATCATGTGAACAAGTTGGTATGTTTGCAGCAATTGTTCCCGGATTGACTGATATGTGTACAGCAGTTGACACTTGCTGTATTGAAGATACACAAGATGATAATGAAGTTTGGAATAGTTGTATGCAAACTAAAATTGAAAATGATGAATTCGAGTTGCCCAACTTTGATAATATTATTCCTGGCGGAGTGCCTGAGATTCCTGTATTGGAACCTGGACCTGTTATTATGCCAGTTGAGGAAACTACAGTAGCTACCACTACAACACCTCCTCCTGAGGATACGACAACAACTATTGCAGAGGAGGAGGAAACTACTACAACTGCTACTTTACCAGATGATTTAGTCATCGACGGTGGGGAAATGGGATTAGGTCCAGTTTTGTTTGAGAATACTACAGTGATGGATCCCACACTACCTGCTCTTCCATTACCTGATGCAGCAGCAGTGCCTGCATCTGTAATGTGCATTGCTAGTGGGAAAGAGTTTTTGGAGTGTTGCCCCGCCGCTGACCCCAATGATGGAATTTGTACTTTATTGTGGTGTTTTGATTATGATGAGATTAGTATTAGAGATGGATGTGGTTGTTCACAAATTGAAACAAGCTGTACTCAAGTTGCCATGTTTGCTGATATTGTTGATGGATTGGGAGAAATGTGCAGTGCCGTTGATGATTGTTGTGTTGGTGATGATGATACGGATAATGATACGTTTGATACCTGCTTAAACAAGGCAATTGTGGATGATAATATCACGATTCCTGATATCAACTCGTTAATGCCCAACCAGGAACTACCCTCTCTACCTGACAGTACTACTGAAACAAACCCGACGACAGAAACGGCTGCTACAGAAGCTCCTCCTGTTGATGCAGAACCAGACTTTACTGAGGTAGAGGGAGAAGACTCAAATGAAACCAGTGCTGCCAGTATGTATGCTGCAACTGGATTTGCTTTGGTTGGTTCTACATTAGCATTACTACTTGTTTAAAGATGAGGCTGTGATATTGTGATAAGTGTTTGTGTTGATTGAGAAGATGTTTGTACAGAAGATACAACTAACTTAATTTGGGTGTGTTAATCAACGTTAATTAACACTGTATAGATTTGTTTTGTGTAGTCTTCGATATTCTGGCCCAAGGAGTAAGGTGCGACAATGACTTGTATATGGCATATCATTATTACTGGACCATTACTGCCTCAAGTGAGTAAGAGATTACTGCCTCCTCGTGATATCTTGCAAATCATGAGTTGAACTCGAGATTGACAAGATATCACCACTCGGCTACTACTCCAACTAATAACAAAGATCTACTCGAGGAACCAGTGGCCCCCTCTTAACCAAAGTCAAACCAAAACGCCGATCTATTTCTATCGGACAGCTCTCAAATAATGAGTGAGCTATCAGTATCTGACTGTAGTACAAGGCATCTCAATATCATGAAGGAATTTGCAAAAGACTATTCTACGACTATTCCACCCATTGCAATTGATGATTTACGAGATGATTATAAAGACGCTATACAGTGCATTATTATTTCGTTGGAAAAGGTAGTACAGAAGCTTGAGAAGAGGATAGTTGATATAACTCTCGAATTAGCAAATGCAAAAGCTGATCGAGATTCGATGAAACTCAAGGAGTCTATGAGACGACGAACTACATCAGATGCATCCCCGATGTTTGCATCGTGGCGTGGTGTTGATGAGGTTGAAAACACATTTGCAAGAGCTGGCAGTACTGAGACCGAGTGCTCTGGCTCTACTACACCTAGTACGCCAACTCCTTCTCCTCCTACTCCGAAGAAGATACTTCGACGTGCTACTTTGTCAATTGGTGGCGGAGGCAGTACTAATCCGATGAAGTTTGGTCGTCGTAACTCTATGCCGAATGCATTTAAGGCTGATAATAAGGAGAAGATGAAACTCAAAAGGGTGTCATGGCCGGGTGTTGATGAAGATCATGAGGACGAAGATGAGAATGATCAGTGCCCCCTCCCTACTACTCAGCAACTCCAATCACAGCCCTTTAAACTATTCAGACGAGCTAGTGCAGCTCCTGTAATACAAGTACAAGAACCTCCTCCGAATCGGCAGATTGGTAGGTCTCTGTCTGGAAGAAGAATAGTAGTAGACCAACAAGATGATGCATCAGATATAACTTTTCTACAGCAACCTCCCCCACCACCATCACGCTCCATCAACAGAGAAGATGAATCTAGTCAGAGAAGTTTTGACATAGGACAACTATTCAAGAGAGATAATAGTAGAAGAAGAAGATCGTCCACAGAGGGTGAAGAGCCAGTTGTCGAGGAGGAGGGACAAGAAAGTTCACCTAATAGATTGTTAGGATTAGGGCAATTGTTTCAAGGGCGGAATAAGAACCGTCTATATCGATTGACAAAAAGGAAGATGAACAAGATGTAGCATTTGACACTAGGGAAATACAAAAACGGATCGCACATCATAAGTTAAGAGCATCACTTCTAGATGCAAATGGTGATGATTGGGCTCCGGTTTATGCAAGGGGGGCATAATAGTATTTCTATGTTACACTTGACTGATATGTACAAAGTGAGTGTTCATCTCTTGATAAACAAGATTAATTTAGGATTTAGGCAATTACAATCTACACATCTGATAAGATTTCTGCCCTTTTAGCTTGATATTCATCTTCTGTTAACATGGGTCGCATGCCCTCTAGCTCTCTCATTCTCTCTTGTGGCGATTTGACACCCTCCACTTCAGCCATTACCACCGGTGGTGCCGATGGCATTGAAGTCGGTGGAATATATACTCCAGTAGCGGTGGTGGCAGCAGGTGTTGTTGTGCCATCTGTGACATAAACCTCAATGTAATTGGTGTGGCTGTAATTCGCATCGTATCCACTGTTGTACCCTCCATACCCATTGTTATTATTACCATAATTCCGTCGACTATACCCCATGAAAACCATTTGATCACGAATATGGAATGATATACCAGGATGCATCGCTGATGTTTCCTCACATACTTTTTTCATTTCATTTCGCGCTTCTCCACTCTTTCTTGACGCATATACACTACTTCCACATGTCCCAACTACCATTAATAGCATACCAATACCAAATGGTATCATCCCTAACGCTGGACTAGGACTCGATCCAAATGAACTAACAGACTTGCTACCTAACACTGCAAATGAAACAAATCCAACAACAACTAGAACTAATGCTGCTGCCATTGTACTTCCAACACCAACAACCATAACCTTCTTGGCTTTTTGTATAGGTTTTAATGCCTCATCCATCTTCTCACAGAATGAATTCCAAGCAAATTGATTCATTCTTCCTGTAAGTATAGCATAAATGTAACATTATGTTATTACAAAATAAAAATGTTCACATCATATGCACATAATCACACTTACTTACCTTCTAACACAGCGGGCATTGAACGTGATATTGATACCTCTGACGTATCACACATACCGAACTGTCCAGATATATCGATTCTACCTGTTGTTACCATTTTTGTTTTGTATCTCTTTGTTTTATATTGTTATGTGTTGTAGTATAATATGTCTCTTTACGATAGGTGTTATATCTCTCGTATTTTTTAGTGTTGGTATCTTTCCACTCTGTTTTGTTTGCAATCAAGTCTGTTGCAATTATAATATAATGATTCTTCTGCTATTTACTAAACTCCTCTGTCTCCTTGGTCTTTATATCAACTCAACACAACTAACGATAAGACAGCATCATAAGCAAGATCGTCCATGATTACTACCATCCCTACTAGTAAATTGGGAACTTAACTAGGAAAAGTCTAGGTAACTATCTAGGAGTAAAAAATCATTTGTTAGGCAACTCGTACTCGTAGTAATTGATGAGTGATTCGACTCATTCCTCCATCTACCTTACTATATAGTGCGAAAGCGTAAGTGTTGTAGCAGATTAAAGTTGTTTAAATGTAGACCTAAATATCATGCTTGGTCAACGTCTCAGCATATGACTTGGCATCAGTCTCAGTATCAAACTTCTTCAAGTATGATAGTAGACACCAACCAGGATCTTCTTTCCCTAGCTTACAACCCATCATCCAGCCGTTTCCAGTTAGACTCAAATTTAACATGATCACATCGCCTGTTTGGAATGATAGTTTGCCTGATTCTGATGCGTTAGGTAGGTAGGTGCGGGTTGCCAAGCAAATTGCATGTTGGTTAATGCCTCTTGTCGCTGCTTCTCCTTTCCCTTTTGTTCGAGTCGGCGATGCGATCGAAGTAGGATAGAACGTGCCTGCAATGGTAATTGTTTGTCATCATCGATCAATCTTCCAAGAAGCACATCCTTCCTTCCACTCACAGGAAGATGTCGATACCTTAATTGTGTTTTGAGTTGTTGTATATCTAGGCTCCAGAAATTGACAACTCCGCTCCGTGGATCGACTTGGTCTTCACTATTACGGGGTGCTGTCTTCCGTGCATATTGTTTAGCATCTTCTAAGTAACTAAAGCATGTCCCATCTGGTGCCCGAATGGCATACGTTCTATACTTCTCATGAGCCAACCAGTCTTTTGGAAGCTTTGCCATCAAGATTGCACAGCGCTGATTAGTCTCGTCATCTTTCAATGCTGCTGCAAATCTTAAACGGACAATTGAATCGCTGCCGAAGTTACCACCCAAAACAGACATCAGTACAACGAAACTCGAAAACTCGATGTCATATCCAATCTTCATCATCGTCAGAAAGTCGTCAACTCCCAATACGGCTACTAAACAAACTACCTTGAGGCTATCAATACCATTAACTGGACTGATTTTCTTGCCTAATCCTACAACGCCACCCCGGATTGGATCACTGCACAAGTTTTTTGGCAAAGCATTACGTATCGCCTTCCAAACAGATCCTGTACAATTCTTGGCACCCTCTTCTAGATTACCAAATCCTTCCATCTCGATCAATTGTGCATAGAAGATCTGTACTTGCTTGCGTAAAGATGCAGAAGAAGATATGTTGGCATTCGTCAACGATCTCATGAATGTAATATACGATTGTCCGTTATTGATTCTTCCTTGTACTTTATTGTTATGTCCTCGGATGCAATGCCAAGATGGTGTAACTATAATCTTGATAGTCTTGCCGTTGTACTTGTACTTGTATAGGGTACAAGCAATGCTCCCATCATTATTATATAGATGACACTTCTTGCTATCGGGTGGTAAAAGCTCTGCCTTTTCTTCATTGCTGAGTTGTTTGATTACTTCATTCTCTGTGACGATAATCTTCTTCTTATTGGATGTACTTGCAGCGTCTCTCTTGTTCTTTAGTGTAGTGTAACATCCATCTCTGTAAGCAGATTTGTCTGTAGGTTCGATGTAACGAGCTCCAAGAGATGACTTCTTATCAATTGATGCAATGGCAGTGTAGAATACTTGTTGAATTAGCTCTGGCTTGGCATTTGAGGAAATTGCCTTTCGTATCTCATCTGCCGCTTGCTCAACTGCCTTGAACCCCTCACTACCATATGCATTAACAAAGCGATTGAGAGTTGAGCTTCCGTCAAAGAGTGTTTGTATCTCGTACCACTGCAAGAACTCGCCTTTGTGCATCGGCCGTATCATTGCTTCAATGGCCAGGATTGTTGCATCATCAACGCCATCTTGCTTCAACTTTAAAAGGACTGCATATGCACTAGACTTCTCGGTGGTCCATGATAAGATATGGTCAAACTCTTCCGTACCAGAAACCTCAGATGTAAACTCTTCATTGCGGTCTGCTATCTCTCGGGACGGCGACTGGCAGATACCACGGACAGTAGTACTGCCGAGGTTGAGTAACTTCTCCAATACTGGCCCCGGGATACAAGAGAACATGGATGATAGAGATGCCTCCATAAAGTAGTTTGTTGCTTCTCCTTTTGCATCTTCTTTGTTGTCGCTGTGCCATTGAAGTGACGGAGTAATGAGAGTAGCAAGCTCTACAATCTCTTTCAGAAGTGGAGACTCATCATTCATCTTCAGAGACTCGGCGAGGTTGTAGAAGAATCCAGCCACATCAACCATCTTCGATACATCAATCTTCTCCTTCTTCTGTGTTACTGTATGAAAGAAAGGTAGAGATGAGAAAAGATGAGAAAGGTTGTAGTCTAATCATCTGCCCACTAAATCTAACGTCCAGGAAGCCAGAAGAAACAACTCCCAAGACACTTACCAGTTGCACCTTCTTCTTTCTCCTCCTCTTCCACCTCGTACTCGACACTCCCGCTGGTAGATGAAGGAAACAGTTGCTCCCAGATTCGTCTGAACATTCCCTCCTTCTTGCGGTTGGATATTCCAATCTTCCTTCGGCCATTGATGATATCATTCAAATCCTTGAGTAGTTGATACTGACCTCGTAGCTCCCCCTTTAGCTCAGTTAGTTTCCTCAGCCGAAACATACCACCATTACAGTCTTCAGCAATGATTGGATGAATCTCTTGCAAATGGAGTAATCCAAGTATTGGCAAGAGACCCCAAAGTTCCTTCTCGGCATCTGATACCGGCCCTTTCTTTTCTTTCCTCATCTGCTTCTCAGTTATATTCACAAGATATACGAACTTGCTCATTGCATCATTCAGTTGCTTTTGTTGAATGAGGAATGGATCTTTTGGCTTGGCATATTCAACATAATCAATCTTTGTATACTTCTCTTTCATGCCATTCCATATGACACGAAAGGAACTTGACTTGTACTCGTGTTGAAGCGACGTGAAGATTGATGAGAGGTTAGGTCCAAGTTCATGGCTCTGCCCCCAACTATCCAATATTACTAGCGGTGAGGAAGTTGTTTCCAATAGTAATGCGCCGGAAGGTGATAGTTTTGTTGGTAATGCATCTTCCTTGTTCTCTGTTGCATTTGGATAGAGACAATGATTCAACCTATCAATCAACTCTTGTTTACGCCCGCCAACGGCCAGATTCAAGCCACGTAGTCTATCCTTCAGTTGTACTACAGTAAGTATAGACAAATCTTCTCGCTGTTGACTCAATGCAACTGTCTCATTGGTCGGAGTTGAGGCTATTAAAACCATATCATCATGAGATGCATCCATATCACAAGGCTGTTGTATCTCCGACTTGTGATGAGAATCATCCCGTGAATCCCCACTAACTTGTACTTCTTCTTTTTCTGTAGATAGATTCGTATCTAAATCTAATGCAGCGGTAGGTGATTCATCAACTAATTGAGTATCAATATGATCTGACTTGAGGTTGGATTCATCATCAACTTTTTGTATATCTACAGTGGTATGAGAGTTTGGTACATCTTCATCATTCAATGTCTGACTTGTACTTTGTTCACGATGTTTAGATACTGGTAATGATTGCAATTGAGGTGACTTGAACGGTGGTAGTGTATGTTGTTGAGGAACAGTTCTAAATGCAGATGCTGGTGATGATTGCAATAGAGATGGTTTCCCCGAGTCCAATTTTGATAGCGGAGTAGTAGTTTGTTGGAGGACGGTGATAGATTTATTGTTAGATTTCTCACTTTCATCAGTTAACGGTGATAAATCATCAATAGCTGAAGTAGGTGAAGGACGAACATTCTTCTCCTCACAATTATCCAAACTTTTAAATGTTGTTTTGGGTGGTATATCATTAATGGTACTAAGTTCAACCTCCATACTAATTCCACTATTACTAAAATCTACTTCCTCATTTTGTTCATCATCCTTTGCTATATTAGTAGATGAGGCATTGGATGTGGTTGATTGTTCTTCATCATCATCATCATCATCCTGAACTGTTGCCCAATCATCTGATTTATCCAAATCGGCATGAGTGATAAAATAATTATCAGGCATAGACTCATCGAATTCATCAATGCTACAATACTTTTCCTCGTCATACTGATCAATAGCATCAATATGCTCGTCTAATAATGCAACACAATCAGCCTGCTGTGAGTAGTAGCTGACCAATTTATCTACCAAATTTGGAATATGTCGTAATTCTTCTTCTTGCCCATGGCCGCTACTATTTAGTAGTATATAATACGGAATTTGATTTAAATAACATAGCCAATAAATAAAATTATCTTCCAATTGTTGTAGTTTATTGTATACTGTCTCATTGAATGGAAGGATGGCATCATCGTCAAGCTTACCATCATCATGGTGCAGTTGACACTGACCGTTACCATTTTTATCAGTTTTGTATTTTTTTTGTTTAGTTGTACCATTGTTATCATTTCTTTCACTGGTATTATCGGAGGTGGATTTTTCTCTCCTCTTCCTCTTCTTCTCTTCAATCCGAGTAGAAGACCTTCGTGTGTTTGTAATGGAGGACGCCATTAGGAAAGCTGCTATTTGGAGGGCTCAACATTTGATATACTGCGAAAAAACTCAGAAATATAGCGATAGAACGGCTTTGCAAATTGCATTTCTGTGACAACAAAGGAAGGACAATCGGCATGCCTTTGGAGGTAAGAAGGAAGCGACTATCGTTGGTTATTGCCTTCTTTGTGTTGCATTGGCGGCGACGATAAGCACCAATGGTGCTCATATTTGGCTTGTTGACCACCAGATGATACAAATTGCCAAAAAGTAGGGAGAGATATAGATATATATTATTATCAACGACGATAAGCATGATGTCTAAAATCGTTGCCCTCTCCTTCGCCATATTATGCAGTATATTGTCGGCTTCCTCTGCAACAACAGCTACACATCTACAACAACCTCAGGGTACTACTCAGCTACGTCGTATTGGAAGTAGCAAGATATATAATGCCCAAGGATCAATCGTAAAAGACCATCATCGTAAACTGCAAGATGAGGAAGAAGACGATAAAGACGTCGCCGACTTACTAGAAGAAGTAGCTGAATTATTAGAAGAAGAAGATGAAGAATCTGGTATGCCTACTTATTCACCGACTAAACCTGAGACAGAAGAGCCAACAAGTGGTATGCCAACCTACAGGAAAGTCCGCGTTTGTATTATGATTGTGATGTCATGTGAATTCAAGTTTTCAATATGAAGTCTCGGCGATTTGTGCTACTTCATTTGGCCTCAGTTTGTATTTATTTGATTGCCTTTGCAAACCTCATGAACTAACATAGTTACAACTATTTCTCTTTCATCTTCATAAACTGTGCAACGCTCATCTCCCAGTCCAACTTGTGAAGATGATGATTGTGGTAAGAAGGATACTCCGGCACCGGTAGCTCCTGCTACAGTAGAAGATGCAACAGAACCACCTGTTCCTGCTCCAAAGACTACTGATCCACCAGTAAAGGTCGAAATAAAAGAGCCAGTACCAAATGAGTTATATGGAGATGGAGAAGAAGATACTGGAGGTACAGATACAGAAGATTTAAGTAAATCACAAGAAGACGAAGAGTTTTATGATTACGGAAATGATATTAGTGGTGCCGAAACACAGGGTAATGAGAATAGTTCATTATCCAGTGGTGCAATGGCTGGTATTATCATAGGATCATTAGCCGTGGCTGGATTGGCCGCGGGTGGTATTGTAATGGCAAAGAAGAAACGAAAAAACAAAACTGAAAGATCAAATGTTATGAGTGAAAGTAATTTAGGTAGTAATCGGCATATCCCTCCTCCACCACCACCACCTCCACCTCCTATGGAATCAGATACTGATGAATTACTAACAGATAATATAGATTATAATCAAGAGATGACTCTTGATAGGAGTAGAAGTGTTAGATTGGACGCTGGACCAAATCCAAATGAAGATTCGTCATTCTCAAGGGCACGAACTCAAAAGGTTTAGTTGGAGGAGTTATGCATGTTGATAAGTATCAAATATAGAAGATGTAGGTCATATTGGTTGAGAGAGACAGTATGTATCACTTGATAACAAGCATACTACTTGATGACTAGTCGTGGAAGAGTTGTCTACTCATTGGGATACCTTCCTCTCAAAAGTGTCGACGAGTGTTAGTACATGTAAAGTAGTGAAATGTATGAGAGTATAAAATTCGTATCGGCTATTGTGTTGTACCATTCATTGTGTTATGACTTTGGAGAGGAGACAACCGTGACAAATGCCGTACTGGCACACGGTATCCTTATGTCGCAAATAAAAAAAAAGAAGTTTGACAAAAAGCATTGAAAAGTTCGGCTGGGGAGAATCTCGCCTAATGCTATCGATATGTTCAGCCTTTTACATTTGATGCCACATAATATCTTTACTCATCGTCTTATTTGTTTGTGTAGGCGATTTGCAATCATATCAGTTAAGTACATAGACATTGATAATAGAACAAAATAAAAAAATGAAGTCAACTATCATCACAACTACCCTCGCCGTCATCATATCTATATCAACAATATGCTCGACGTACGCCTCTCCAAACGAGGTATATCCCCAAAAAAATAATCACTTACGCACACAACAGAGCAGACTGAATATCCAAAATGAGGCAATTGTCAGAGGTGAGGAAACTGAAGTATCTCATGATCGTAAGTTGCAACCAGATAATCAAGATGAGGTAGCAGATCTATTAGAAGAAGTTGTAGATCTCCTAAAGGAAAGTGATACACCAACTTATTCACCGACTAAACCAGAAACTGAAGCGCCAACAAGTGGTATGCCGACATATAGTCCAACTTGTGAAGATGATGATTGTGGTAAGAAAGACACCCCTGCACCGGTAGCTCCTGATATAGTAGATGACGAAGCAACTACTCCGCCCGTTCCTGCTCCAATTATTACTGATCCGCCTGTGAAAGATGTCGAAGAAGGATCAGTAACTGATCCAGTTGATGATACCACAGGAGGAGATACCACAGATGAAACTACTACAGATGAATCTGATACGATAGATAAAGGAGGGGAAGATTTAAATGTTAGTGGAGCCGAAGGTACAGATACCAACAAATCTAATTCATTATCAGGAGGAGCCACTGCCGGTATAGTTATCGGAGCATTAGCAGTGGCAGGATTGGCAGCAGCGGGTATTGTAATGGCAAAGAAACGACGTGATGCAATACCATCCTCAGAGGATACACAGGATTTGAATTCAGGCTTTGTCGAGACAGAGTTAGTGCCTCCTCCACCCCCGCCGTCAGCTCTTGATAGTATAATGAAGAAAAAGCAAGGTGCAGCTGATGAAAACGAGGAGGTTGATTTGGCTAGGAGTACATCAATTTCATGGAAACCACAACCGGAACCTGATATTGAACAGGTTCAGTCAGAGGGTGAATTTTAAAATCTCGTCGATTATGAAATGAAAGTAGTGGGGGGTGTCTGTGCGTACATAAATGTTGGTAAATGCCATGTGTTTGGGAGAAGATAAGATAGGAGCTTGCACATTAGGTATAAAGATATCAGACTGCATGAAGTCATTAATTTACATCTATTAATAAAAAGACTATCTGATTTATGTCTGTTGTTGCACTTTATTGTTTTCATCGGCTTGGATACAATAATATTAAGGCCAAGGATCCCGTCCAGAGCGGAAATGTTAGATTGATATTTCTTGACGTCCGAGACATCTCAAATACTTCATCTACTTGCTTGAAGAACCAAAAGTCCATCGAACAAATGAACCATGTCAAACAAATCATCCCTACTGCCTTCTCAGGTTTCACACCGCAAGCCAAGGCTAGCATCTGCACTCCATTGGCTATATGGTACATGAATGCTTGTCGAATGTGCTGTAATGTTTTATCTCCCAAGTTTACTGGGTCTATATCCAGGGAGTATTGAACTATAGATGGCTGTAGATAATGTACCAAGCTGATGACGATAGTTGAGACTGCCATTATTGTGGACGGATACATGTCATGAAACATCAGCCGAACCAAAACTAGAGTGCAAAATATGATGTAAGTGTAGATCACCGGCATACAAATACCAACTGCTCGTGCTTCATTTCCAATGCAAAAGTACCACACGCTCAATGCAATCTGAATAGCTATTCCTGTACCAGTGGCCCTAGTCTCTTGTCCCTTCGCTATAGATACGAATGTCACTGCCGAGATACTACAGGCAGCTATACCAAATACAATCAAGATGAATCTATCCACTGTGGGGTCTGAAACATTAATGTTCTGAAGTACACTAACAACGCTTGGTTTGAATAAAGCTACTAAACCATCACATGCAGTAAACAGAGCAACAAGTACTTGAGCCAAACTTTTAATAGACGGCAAAGAACTCCTCTCTCCAAACACTCTTTTATGAACCCATCTATCGGTACTATATATTTGTAGGAATGATTCGACCGTATCCTCTCCAACAAATATGAAGTCTTTGTTAGCTATGTTGGTAGTCATGGGAACACTGGTCAATAGCAGACTGATGTATAAGCCTCTTAAGGATGGTATCAAAGATGAACATAATCCAAGTATGAGAAGTATAATCCTGTAGAAGAGAAGAGGTAGTGTGATAAAAGGCAGTCTCTGTTCACTTGATGCTTGTATCTTCTGTCCCAATTCTCTCCAAGTCATTTGTTGAGGTCCGCCAACTAGCAATAACTCATTCTTCATTGTTTTATCATCCACATAATCACCTATAAAGATACCAAAATCGTCTGATGAGATTGGTTGTAGTAATGGGTTGTGTCCCCAGCATAGTGGAATGAATCCAAGCAGCTCAACCGACTGTTTAATGTGGGCAATCTCTGACATCTCTGCTATTTTGGTTATTGATAATGATGAGAATACCGAGGCATTGAAGTGTTTTCTTGCTGATATTTCTGCATCTTTTCGTATCTTCATTGTAGGTGACTCCAAATCAAACGGATTAGTTTCCATGTAGGGCATACCATGTATGAGAAGGCGTGGTACCTCATTTTGAATGACTGCATCACATAGACTTTCAATCATGGGTCCAAAATTCTTCCTACCACCTTCCTTTAAACTTCTTGGACGAGCAACACAGATGGCACATATCACATCTGCAAACCACTCATCTTGATACTGAGAACGGTCAGTCATATCTTTACAAACAACAATCTCCAAATCATTTGCTGCCCATTTAACGTACCCAGCTTTCAGTACACTTTCATGAGATCGAACAAGCAGACGAAGTTTGTATTGGCGCCGTAAAAGTTCGACAACGATTGGCCGGCCTAGACTACCCGTCGATCCAACTACCAACACTGTTTCTCTCTTTGTCATGATATATTTGCTTGAACGGTTGTTATGGTCTTCAAATGAGCTTCGAGCTGACAAGAGAATTGAGAAGCGAACTCCAAACAAAGATTTAAAGATACCAGACTCTTTCTCCTATCTATAGAAAGCAATCTCACGAACCACCATCTTCTAAGATAGTAGGATCATCAGATGTCATGATATCAAGAAGCGCAGCAATGGGATTGGAAGCAGAAGACTGATCTCAACACTACTCTGGCCTCATGATAAAAGATTCAATTAGAGAACAACATCAACTCTTCCCTTTTGATACCACCTAAAGATCATGCTCAGTAACAAGAAAACCATCATCACTCTTACAATCGGCGCCTCTCTACTCGGGTTTGCTCGATCTGGCCCCGCGTCCTATGCGGCCTGTCAATCTGCCTGCGCAGCTGCGGCTGGAATCGCTACGTTAATGTCTGCAGGGGTCTGTTCTGCTGCTTGTGTTGCAGCGTATGCTACATGTCAGTCGGGATGTGCAGCTGCTGCATTTGCCCCATGTCCTTAATGAGCAGGTTGCATACTGACTGTCTTGACTGTCTTTGCACTTGAGAATTTGAATCACAGTTCGCTTCTGAAGATGATACTGAGGACTGTTTGTCATGAAGAACCAATCCATGAGTCAACCTCATCCACGTAAAATAAAGTATGCGACATATTGATATACTACCGACTAACTACTAATTCATAAATCATATTCGAAGTTTGATAGATTTGCAATGCCCAGCGGTTGCATCCTGAAGCTTACTCCACTCTAAAAAGCGGATTGATAGTATTTGTTCTCGTCATCAGATGCTGCAGCTTCATCTCTTTGAGGGCTCCTAATCTCATCTATATATTCTTGGTAAGATCGTAATGCTTTTGCAAAATCTTCTTTTGTTGCATCTCCATTTTCGTATAGATCTTTTATATTCTTCATAGAGTTAGAATCCCCGCCCCTTGCTGCAATCATGAAGTGCTTTAATGCTGTATCAATATTGCCTGCCTCCACCTCAAACACGCCGAGTTCATTCCTTGAGGATGCATGTCCTCTCATAGCCGCAAGCTCATAGTAATGTTTAGCCTTCTTTGTATCTATTCCTACCCCTCTACCAAACCAGTAGCAATTCGCAACATTAAATAGTGCTCTTGCAAATCCAAGATCCACTGCCTGACGCCACAATTCTAAGCCTTAGCATGGTTTAGAAGAAAACCATATGATCCATTCAGGTAATAGCTTCCAATTCTATTTATTGCTTCAGCGTCTCCATTCTCTGCACGACATCTTTCCAGCTCAGTTATCTTGTCATCATCATCAGGTGCTGGAGTTCTACAGAAAGGACAAAGAGTTGGACCTTTACACTTCAACGACAACACTGCATGTGTGCATCCTTTACAAATAGCTTTCCCACAACAGGACATATATACAGAACCAGAACCAAGTGCTGGTAAAGTTAGGAAGCATATTGGACAATCTTCATCTAACTGTGGAGGCTGTTTAAAGAGTTCAATCTCATGTAATTCTTTAGCCCTCTTCTTACACTCTCGTTTATGTTGCGGTCGGTGGGCAACCTGACAATCTCTGCTACAATATTTGACCGTCTTACATGCATTGCATGATTTTAGATTAATACCGGCCTCTTCTCCCTTGCCACAATTGGCACAAATTGATGTATTATTATTTTCAGATGTATTGCTCATATCTTGTGTATTCGTAGGTATCTTTTCACTTACACGCCTGAGCAACTTACTACTTTACGATGTATCAATACTATATAACAATATGATATATTATACCTCAAGATATACCAATCTATCAACGAGGGATGTATGTAGTACCAATGGTTGCAATTCTTCTCGAGATTTACTTTTCAATTGCAATTGCAAAACTTCTTGTGGTATCTCTTTTTCTAGTTCCTATCTCGCGCCGCCGATTGATATTATCCAACAATAACACCAACGACGATGGATACTTTGAAGACTCAATGCTATTACCAATTGTCTGCTGAAGGGGTAGAAAATAAATAGACAAGCACCTTCGTTTACCAAGCTCAAGCAAATGAAGAGTGGGAGAGAAGGGAGTAAAATGGCGATACTAGGAGAATTGAATATAGCATTAGCAAGATAGAGTTCATTCATCTCAATATGCTCTTTATACCTCTTGATTACCTTATCATTAATAGAGAATGTATGTAACCTCTATTAGTAGGAGGTATACATCTTTCACACACATCTAGAAATATTTCCACTCGTCTTTGAACGCAGCAGCTTTATCCCTCTGATTACTCTTGATCTCCCCCAAATATTCTTGATAAGAACGTAATGCTTTGGCATAATCATCTTTTGTTGCATATCCAATCTCATACAGATGTTTGACTTTCTCCAGAGAGTCTAGAGCCCCATCCCTTACTGCAATCATAAAGTGCTTCAAAGCTCTATCAAAATTGCCAGCATTCCCCTCTAGAAGACCTAAACTGTTCCTTGACTCCATAGATCCCGCCATAGCAGCTAGCTCATTATTATTGGCAGCTTTCTTTTCATTGATTTCTACTCCGTAACCAATTCTATATGCATGCCCGATATTGTGATACGAACCGGCTCGACCAAGTTCTGCTGCACGATGCCAAAGCTCTAATGCCTTGGCACTATCTTGTGGTATGCCATACATGCCGTCTCTGTAGACACATCCTAGTTTATGGATAGCCTGTGAATCATTCAGCTCCATGCGCTTCTTGAATCTTTTTATCGTCTCCTCTGAACCCGACTTTATTGGTGGAGTTCTGCAAAACGGGCAAAAACCATGCTCTTTTTTAGTAGCTCTTGATTGAAATGCATGTGCACATCCTCTGCATATGATTTTGCCACAACAATCCATATAAACCGATCCCGTAGCTAATGTTGGCAATCGAATCATACAGATTGGGCAATCTTCTCGAGGAGGTGGTTGTTTAAATAATTTTTCATCATGCAATTCCTTAGCTTTCTTCTTACATTCATTCTTATGTTGGGGTCGGTGAGCTATTTGACAATCTCTACTGCAATATTTAACCATCATACATGCATTGCATGATTTCAGATTAATATCGGCCTCTTCGCCCTTGCCACAATTGGCACAAGTTGATATATTAATATTTTCTGATGTGTTGCTCATATCTTGTGTGTTTGTAGGCATCTTTTCACTTACACGCCTTGCAACGTTATTAGGTATGATATATTAATACCAGATAGAATGATATGATATCTCAAGATGTATCAATCTATCAACGAGGGATATATGTAGTCTTATGGTTGCAATTCTTCCTCGAGATTTACTTTTGCAATTGCAAAACTTGTGGTATCTTTTTCTAGTTCCTCTCGCGCCGCCGATTGATATTATCCAACAACAACACCAGCGACGATGAATACTTTGAAGACTCGGTGCTATTACCAATTATCTGCTGAAGGGGTGAGAATACAAGATGACGGCAGCAAATGAGAGGCGATAGGGGAGGATGACTCCCTACCCGTTTGTTCGCCAATTTACTCCTGAAAATGTCTTCTTCTCAAAAATTTCACCTTGGCATGGCCGACGATGAGATTGCAATTGCCCCTACTATTTCTGTTCAACAAATCATACGAGGAGCTAGCCTCTACCAATTGTCGTTCATCTAGTTATCAACGGAAAGACTGGCACACGTTTAAAGTCGTAACTTCATCGCCCTAGGTATTGCAATGCTAGCTAATAGATGAATCAATAGTCATTAGAGATAGAGTATTAGATTGCTATTGCAATATATATACAGTTACAGAGTGAGGATAATAATAATATAATAATGGGTAGACGAACATCATTGGGCACGGCTCTATTAACAGTGGGAGCATTGCTCTCATCGTCAACCGTCGCTGCCACAGATCAAGCCTCAGACTCTGGCTTGAGACGAAAACGATCAACAGATACTTCGACTCAATATAAATCGAGATTAGATAATAATAGATCATTAGATAGAAAAAATCAACAGAGACGTCTTACTGAAGAATCAGAACGACTCCCCTCCCCCGCTAACAATGAAGGAGGAACAGGAGATGTAGGTGAAGATTTAGCACGTAAATTCTTCCTACCAACCAATCGTCAAGCACAGGCACTCGATGATATTGATATGCAGGCATTAATACTTGAAATGAACTTTGACGGTGGTAGTATGTCATTTCAAACTCCCGAACCTACTCCCCCACCAACAGTCAAACCTACAATCTCACCAACATTTGGTACATATCCACCATCAACATCGACTATGCCAACATTAACAAATTGTGATAATGAAGGTACATGTGAAAATCGATTAGCTGAACAAATTATGGGTGTATCGGTACGTGTTGGGACTGTTGATACATTAAGTGATCCAACTTCACCACAGTCACAAGCCTCAGCATGGATATTAGAGGAGTGTAATGCCGACGTTCCAATTGATCCATGTACGTCAAGTCAATTAATATTAAATGAACAACGATATGCATTGGCGGTAATGTACTTTAGTTTAACAGGCGATGGATGGAATGCGGGAAGTAATGCTGGGTTGAATAAGGATGCACCAGCCGGGACATGGATGTCTGGCTTGAATTATTGTGATTGGGGTACTGAGATTTCTGGTGCCAATGGGAGTTATAATCAATTAGTTTGTGATGAGTTTGGTAATGTATTGAATTTGAATTTGCGTAAGTATCTTTATATCTATGTGGGTTGTGAATATGAAGCTGCGGTCATGTCCTTGTCCTTGTCTTTAGACGAGTGTTCACTAATACATATCTTATTATTCTTTCTGCATATCTCTTCCCAATCTACATACCTACAGAGTCAAACAACATGATAGGACCAATCCCACCCGAGATTGGTGTATTGCAGTATATGACATCCTACATTTCATTCTTCAATGCACAATCAGGAGCAATCCCAACATCCCTAGGATTAATAACACCACTTGAAACATTTGATGTCGAATCAAACAATATGGATGGTAACTTATTCCAACCTGAATATGCCGGTGCAGATGGCTTGACGAATATTGTTAACTTTCGTGCTAGTTTGAATAACTTTCGTGGTGACGTACCCGCCGAGATTGGACTTTGGACAAAGTTACAGAATTTATGGTTTGCTGATAATGAAATAACGGGTACTATCCCTGCTGAGATTGGTAATTTGGTTGATATGAGTAAGTAGAAGTATCCTGTCACTATGTGATGTGTGTCCATGTCTTGTAGCACTTGTATCTCATCATATCCTTCTCTCTCAACCTCCCACTCTACACACATCAGACGCCCTCCTCTTCTACAAGAACAAGATTGCCGGTACCATCCCACCCGATATTGGTAACCTCGACAAGTTAACATGGATTGATATGGAAGATAATCAAATTGTCGGTACCATACCTGAAGAATTCTACTCCAACCTTGAGCTTGAGGAGGTCATCTTCAAGAATAACTCATTGAGCGGTAGTATCTCTGATAAAGTAGGTGACTTATCGAAGTTATCGACATTCTGGGCAAGTTTCAATGAGCTAACATCAAGTATACCAGCTACGTTTGGTAACTTGATTAATCTTGAAGAGCTTGAGCTACAGAATAATGAGTTGTCAGGTCCTATACCGAATGAGATGGAGAATATGGAATCTATTGAGTTCCTATCAATGGAACAGAATGATCTGACAGGTACAATACCCGCAGGTCTCTTTGGCTTCGGTCTAAGTGGACTTCGTATCTTATACTTGAATGATAACCAGTTGACTGGGGCACTGCCCGAGAATGTCGGCAGTAGTCCTAGGTTGAAAGATTTCTGGATAAATGATAACCAGTTGACGGGGACCTTGCCTATTATATCAGAGGGAGAGTTCTTATTCTTAGGTAAGTTGTTTATGTGATACATGTATCCGATTGATAGATCACACTATCTACATGACCTAACCCCGACTTATCCCCCCCCAACACTTTCTACCTAACAGAGGAGCTATTGATAAACAATAACGACTTGACAGGCGTAGTTGATGAGTCATATTGTCTCATTAGGAATAATACCGTACCAGGAGGTAACTTGGGCGTCTTCCATGCCGATTGTCAACCGTCACCGGATGGTCAAGCACCTCAAATTCAATGCAGTTGCTGTACTGCATGCTTTGTATAATAAGTTAAACAGCAAGATGAGTTCTTAAACGATAATCATGAGCAGTAGAAGGAGTCAGAATGACCATCAAGAGGCCAAGTGTAATGGCTGGCTAAAGAGTATGTGTGTATGTAAGAAACCGTTGGATACATGACTTATAAGTTTTATGAAACTATTTAGTGTGTATTTCAATCTATAGGAATAGGTTGCTTTTCAATATGAATATCTGGACCGGGTGTAATGATAGCTCCATACCAACAATATTCCAGATAACCCATCCTTCATAATGCCAACCCTACGACCATTTTTGTACACCGTCAGTGTTCCCGCATCCACATCAAGAAGCATGCCTATCTTATCCCCACTTTCAAAGGCTACTTCTTGATCCCAACGATGCTGCTCCAATGCACCACCATCATTCTGCCAACTACTTGTTAAAACAGTATTAAGTCCCAGAACATTACCATTCGGCAGGCGCCTACTGCTCGCCATTAGTGAGCAAACTTGAACAGTACTATCACCCCACTTATCAGTTCTCTCCTGCTGCAATTCATCAAAGTGATCTCTATCTTTGGGGTCAAAACACTCCAATCTTTTCTTGTCCCAATTTTTTAGCGGTCTGGTAATACCTATTTGTGCAAAATGTATATCAGTACCTCCAATTACAAATGTTGCATAATGCCGTCCGGCTCGCATGACATGATTGCATATTGCAGTATTTGGACGCAAATAATTCCTTTCTTTCTTGGTATATTTTGTATGAGATTTGTCGTTATCCACATAAGATATGCGATCGCCAATAAGCTGGTCAAACACCCGTGGAGCTCTAAGCTTTTCCAACTCTGAATATAGTTCCAGATATGTTTGATTAGCCATCCTCGGTAGGGCATCCCTCTCATGATCTTTTGCATTGCATATGATTTGATGTGCCGTATCCTCCATTAAAGATGACCCTGTATCATGTAGCTGACTACTACCAAACTTCCGACATGTTAATGATAGATTAACGAGGTCTTGAGATGATAGATATGATGCAAAACGTATAACTATATCGTTACTAAAGGAGTCCATAATAATTTGGTGATATATAGATCTTTGCAATAAAATCTTCTTAATGATAAACTAGCTCTACAATACTGATCTTGTGCAAACTTCTTCTCCTTATAATACTAATATACTCCTCTTGGGCTGATTTATAATTTATGTTTTTGGTTTGGTATCCTGTCGATATATGTATGATATTATTACCCCGTCTTTGCAACCAACCACTAATAATACTAGACAGCAAGGTCTTCGAGGTTTCCTTCCTTCGAGTCTATTGCCTGCCGCTGTCCTTTTGGTAGATGGATTGATAGCGCCGCCGACAAATCTTCTTCTTCTACTCTTCTTAGTATCGCCATTTTACTCCCCTGCATTTTTTTTAAGGAGCAAGACAGCTCAAGATGAAGCTTTATCCTTACTTTCACATTGTGATGACGATGATATATTGGCGTTGTGGATGTGGAAAGGTTCAGCTAGAGATAAGCGGTGAGCCATGGAGTGTTGGAAATTGCCACTGCCATTCATGTGTCGCCTCCTCTCGCTTTCTTGATGAGAAGTATCAGGGTGAAAAGAATCATACATCAGGCATTGCAAGTGGTGGATCTAGTGGTGCCTTCTTTAATCCGAATGATATAAAGATATTGACAGAAGATCTTCCACCGATAGGTTGTTTAAAGGTCGGTAAAGATGGCAAGGCTGTGAGGAAGTGTAAGTGCTTGTAGTGTTCATACGCTGAATATTGTACATATGATATGCACAAAGATATGCACTTCTCATCTACTCCTTTCTTCATAACAACATAGATTTCAAATGTTGTGGAACACAATTTGGTACGGTCATGCCGGGCTTTTGGGGATTGAATAGAAATGCTCTTTATACCGATGAGGAAGGAAAGGAAAAGTGGATACCCAAAAAGCAAGTATCGAACGCGATGCGGAGGTATGCTTTCGATGCAGAAGAGGTGCCAGAACCTAGCTACTCTATTGGGCCTATGAAAACAATCTTTGGTCTCATCGTTGCAGTTATCAATCCGTTTGGACAGCGTACAGATAAGGAAGTGATGAAGAAGTTCGAGGTGGAAGCATCGAAGGTGGAAGAAGTACCGATTACATGGGAGTAGATAGTAGTCTGTTTGACAGTAGAATGTAATATATGATATAAGTGAGATGTAAAACAAAGTAGAATACTTGTATAAGATGCAAAGTAGAATGTTTGATTGCAGAGTTGCATACGAGAGAGGAGAGAAGGACACCCTCCCCCCGCAATGAGCGAGAAAGATACTTTTATTCTTTCAATTGGAAGGAGCAAGGAGATCAGTGAATGTACGTGTATGGTCAAACATATAATTATTATAGCTAGTAACTTCGATATAGAGTGTTCTTGTTCATATATTCTTACAGTCATAGTTTACATCTATTAGACATATCTTGTGCCATGTTCATTTTGTTCTTCTTCTATCTGGTCGTCAAATCAAAAGCTTCTATGTTCTATACTTGCTCTGTATGATTTAATTGACATCATTCTTTGTACAACAACGCCTGTATGATAAGGACGGTCTTCTATTTCTATATAGTACGTCTATGCGTCAAATTCTGCTTGGTGTCAAGCATATGATATGTATGACCGTAGGTCATCGGTCGGTCCACGGACGCAACATCACGCCGCTATACCGAAGCACTGGCCAATCCAAACTCTTCTATTCTATTAATAGATCTAGCATAGACTAATTCCATAAGGTCGCTCTTCTCATGTGATATCATTCTAACATCTTCTAACTCAAATGACTCGAACTGAAATGCTGATCGTGGTTCGACTATTGCTGCCTTCTTTTTCATTGCAATCGTCTCGTCTCCCCATCGTGTTTCCTTATCTATTGATGGGTTGGTTGATGATGAAAAGTTCTTAGCATAGTTGGTGCCAAAGCCCATCAGTCTAGTGGTGAGAAGGGGAGCCATCGATATCGTGAAGGCAGTAGTTGATTGTATTGAAAGGAGAGTTGCAATGACAACGATGCAGAGCAAGGAAGCGGTGGTAACTGGTGACCGATACATGTTTATTATATTGATATTATATTTATTGCTGATATTAGATGTATTGTTGATAGTTAATGATATTATGGCATCAATATCAATCAAGCCGAATGGCAATAGTGAATGAAGATCTTGGGCTGGTGTGAAATTTTATCCATCAACTCCGCTCTCAATGTTCAATTACAATAAATGTGATAATTGTCCACTGTAGAATTCATCTAAGGATTTGCTTAGTATATATTCAATATTACCAAATGTTACACAAGTGTAGGGCAGCATCAGAATTTTGGCGAGTCTAATATAGGTATCCTTGATTGTGGTATCTTTTTGAAGACCTACCAGACTCATCATGCAAGAGCACCAAGACTCTACCTTCTTGACTTATGCTACGTCCTCTCATAATATTCTAAAGCAATCAATCGCAACATCATCATTTAACGTAATCTATAAAAAGAATCAAAACATACTAACACAAAATGGCTGTCAAATCAACAACTGAACCACAATACCGCGGAATCAAGAAGCTATGGAAGGGATTCATTGAGGCTGGCTCTGAAGAGAGGAGTAAAGAGCTTGTACCTGGTAGATATTTGGATATCGCTCATCTCTAATTGGACTCTAAAAACAGTATACTGACATATTAATCTAAGCACCTAATTCCATACAATGAAGAAAAGATACCCTACATCTCTTTGTCCATTTGATATGTTCCCTTGTTCTCTCTCTTCTTTTGACATTTCAGCTCGAGTCTCTGCTCTTCCAAATGAATGATACTGTATTTGGTGACTTATAAACGGCATCACGTTTTTACTCGTTTGATACTACCAGGAAGACTTTGGAAAGTAAGGCTTTAGATCTATATATTGATCACACTTTCGGGGCAAGATACTTCATTCCTACATAGGAGTTCGGGTTTTGATCTTGATCGAGCACGCTAATGCTATCTGTCATAAAAGGCTAATACACTGCATACCAAATAACTAATTCTAATCAATATGTCAATCTCTACTCATATCAGTAGCCGTGCGTTGTCCAAGCTACTTCTTTTGCTAGGAACATTATCATTATTACCTTCAGCATTTGGCTGCTCTTGCATGTCTCCGGGAGATACCGGAGCTGAACGAGCTGACTATGCCAAGAATTCGGATTGGGTAGATCTTGTTGTCGTTGCAACCTTTACTAATGAAACATCCTACAGTACCGATGACGATGATTGGGGTGGCTTGGATTATCAAAATACAACCTTCATAGTAAAAGAGATTCTCTATCAAAGAGATACTGATATCCAGTTGCAAAACTTTAGTAGTATTAACGTCGAGCCAGATGGTACCATGATTGTAACTAAATCAACAGTCACAACTTGTTGCTTATGTGGACGGTCACTATCAGCTGATACTATTGGAAGCGATTATCTTCTTGAAATTGCACAGTCTAGTGATACCTTATCTCAGTGCGGTGTGTCATGTCAAATGGGTAAGGATCTTCAATATGAAATGGGAATATGTGATGATACAGCTGATGCATTGAGGGACGATGAACTTTTTGATAATATGATGATGATGTAGTAGACAAAATTTGTATTGACCTAATGACTAATAAATAATTTGTATTGCAATATAAATCTCTTGCTCTTTGTAAAAACTAATCACACCAATATATCTGATAAACTAATACATTACTTTAGACCACCTAATTCAAATTGCCAATCCGATTTGCCAATCAGTCTAAGCACTGCCAAAAAGTCGTTACTTCTTATCTTTCTTATTCTTATTCCATACTTCTTGTTCCTCTTTAGTAAATGTAGTTGATGTATTCTTTTGATTATCATAATAATTCCATGCAGCCTTAAAATGTTGTGCATTAGTTGGTAGATTAAATTATGAGATAGTGAGTTTTGTGCATCAGCTTTAAGAACATATCCTCCATCATTGCAAATCCAAGTATACTTACCACGGCACCGATGGCTACTACCCATGCACCTATTCTACCGCCCTAATACGAGATTACAGATGTAAATATGATAGAACATTAGCAAGACAACCAAACAATAATCATACAAAGGTAACACCTGGTAACACTAAGATTGTAGTCCATCAAAAATGAAATCATGTGACAGCACAGAAGTATAAAACTCACTCTTCCTAAGCCACTTGAAAAGGGATTATTGCTCGTTGATGGCGGCGCCATTGGACAAATAGAGCGGCGTTTGTTGTTCGACCAACACAAAACAAAGTTGGAAATGAGAGTCGGTATCCTTCAAAAAGTTGTGACACATCAGCTGATCAACGAGTCCCGCCTGAGTCCCGTAAAGTGGGTAATGTTGGCAAGGTTTTTCCGGCCCCGTAAAACATAATCTCGGAAAAGTAGCTCTAAAAGTCGGACCATGTCTAAGTTAATAATAGACTTTTAGAGCTACTTTTCCGAGATTTTGTTTTACGGAGGCGGAAAAACCTTGTCAACTTGGCCATTTTTGATTCTTAGGATACCGGAAATGGGTACTGAGCCTTGATCGTCTCATGTGTGTGACCATTGACCATTGACTAGCATACAAACTCTTCTGATATATTATAAACATCGATTGGTATTGAAATACAACTCCAGGATATTATTGAAATACATCACTTTATACAGTTTTTAACGCTCTTTCGAATGGTAGCAGTCTAGAGCATCAAAGTTAATATTTGTAGCAGCTCTAGAGAGCGGTCGAAAAAGTCAAGATAAAAAATACCCTGAAAACTTTACTTAAACTTTACTACCTATTGCAATAATGAGTCCAAGACGTAATGCATTCGAATATGGTGTACTAATAACACTCTCAACAACCATGGCAGCATCCTATGCATTCTTAATAGCATATGGCAATCAAACTAACAGTGAAGGTAAAAGAAGAGGGATACCAAAAGTTGATTTAGATGCTGAGATTAATTTAAATGATGTATGGATTGATATGAAGAAGGAGGTTAGGGGTATGTTATTTGGTAGTAGTAGCCGAGGAGGACCTTCAAGTAGTGACATTGGTAGTGGTGGTGTTAATAGTGGAGGCGGTGGTGATAAAGGCGATTCACAACCCAAGAAATAGAAAAGCTAATTAATATTGTGAAATGGAACTCTATCTACATACACATACGAGCTCACTGTTAGAGGTTGTCACGCCGCAAACAGAGTATTTTATTGGTTATACTACATGAAGTAGTAGCGGTGGCGTTAAAGATTTGCAGTTATGGGGCTGACATCGTTGTGCTCGGAAGCGTTTCTAGAAAGGCAATATTGAGAATTTTCCGTATCTGTGACCAAGCAAGATAATATACCAATCACAAGATTGTCAAGGCCTATGGTCACCTTGATTCTATAAATCAAACCTCAAGAGTATCATATCACTTCATTTATAAAAACAAAATCAACCAACAACAGCATCAACCATCAATTATCAAATCAAAACCAAGAAAGTACAAACTTAAACAGAAATGAACTCCATCAACTTCCTATTCCTTATCTTTGCATGCTTGGGATATACAGATGGAGCAACACTCCGGGGATTTCCTATTCAAGCAAACAATTATATGTTAGAATCATTGGGATCAAGTGACTATAAAAGCATCTGCAGTAAGAGGCCGCCATGTGAAAACTACGAGATTGTCAATGGTTACGACGAATGTCAGCGTGGCCAGGTTGCAATTGGGCAATGGACTGCTTATCCAGACTGTTGTAACGATGTACCGCATACATGTTCCGAATCGACGTGTGAGTTTGATAATGAAGACGTCGAGTATTGGCACTGCTTGTATTGCTGCTGCAGCAGAAGTTGAAAAAGTATTCCTTTCAAGGTTTGCAAGGCGGGGAGCAAGGAGACGAGAGGTTTGTTAGTAGTAGTTATTATATATTAGAGAAAAGTTATCAGTCATCAGTAGTTAGTACATTAGGTCAGCATCGGTTAGCACAATTTGACCTCGCCTTCAGACATCCTAAGTTACAGAGAAGCGAACACTAATATCCTGGTCTTGTTCGTAAAGACTTCCCCAAATACTGCACAGCCAAGTTCTGCAAGTTCTGTTGTATCACACAAACGAGTCTGATGTTCATGCTCATGCTCACACAATCATAGAAACCGTGCACCAAAGAGCTGCTCTTGATCAATGTTGTGCTCTTGGTCAATGATAGAGATGCGGATTAATGATCTCATAAAAACAAAGATCATTCAACTGCAAACAAAGTATACAAGAAAGTAAACAACAATCTCCCAGCAACTTCAAATCAACATCTACAACACATATCAATATGTACATCTCATCGTATTTAAACCTCTTCCTTGCCTGCACTGCCGCTCTTATAGCTTCAACTCCCGACGTCCATTGCAATGCTGCTTATCTTCGTTCATCAGGTGCTAAACCTGATCTAGATCAAGTAGAAGAAGACCTCATTGAAGGACCACTGGATATGGAAGAGGATGACACTTCTTTGTGGGCAGGCAAGCACAGGTATCATGGTGGTCGTCGTGGTGGCTACAATAAGCATCACTACGGTAGATACAAGAAGCATCACTACGGTAGATACAAGAAGCATCACAAGCCCACAAAACACCATTACGGATACAAGAAGAAATCTTGGTATGATGATGGCTGGGGTTATCCATCTCATCATTGGTATGGTGGTGGAAGTAGCCATAGCTACGGTGGGCACAAGAAATACCACCGTCATCATCATTGGGCAGATGTTGAATTGAATGAAGACTTTCAAGAAATGGTAGCTTATCCACCCGCCTCTGATAGTGGATATGGAAGTGAAGACGTGGATGAAGGCACTTCTTCTGATGCTCAGGTCGTGAAAGGATATGACAATGGAAGTGAAGAAAGTGACGAGGATACTTCTTCTGATGCTCAGCTAGGTTATGGTAATGATTGGAATGCTAATTCATCCGATGACCCTGATTCGATCGATACTATTAACGACAACGAGGATACTTCTTCTGATGCTCAACTCATTAAAGGGTATGATGGTACCGATTTGGATTCTTCAGATGAGCCTGATCCGTCTTCTTCTGATTCATCGGACACCGATGATACCCCTCAAACAGAGGAATCTTCATTTGTAGCAGTGAATGGTAGGGGCTGTCGTAAGTGCCGTAGGAAACAAGCTAGGGGATATCGTATTGCTTGTACAATGTGCGGCGGTGGTCCTTGGGTTGCTTCTGCCATGTAAGTATATGCAAGAGTCAGTTATTAGAATGATGTAGATGATGCTGTATGAGTTAGTCAATTGTAAAATAGAATGTTTGAGCACTCAGATACAGATAAAACCCTAACATTGGATTAGCATTGTTGTCATGAGACATAGATACAAAAAGATCAAGATCTTTACATGAGAAGCGAACACTAACCCTGTCTTGTTCGTAAAGACTTCCCAAATACTGCAAGCCAAGTTCTGTTGTACATGAGTCTGATGTTCATGCTCACACACATGAGAAGCGAGCACTAATATCCTGCTCTTATCAATGCAATTGATAGAGAGATATGGATTGACGATCTCATAAACACAATCTCCCAGCAACTTCAAAAAACCACATCTACATCTACAACACATCAATAATATGTTCATCTCATCTTATCTAAACCTCTTCCTTGCCTGCACAGCCGCTCTTATGGCTTCAACTCCCGACGTCTATTGCAATGCTGCTAATCTTCGTTCATCAGGTGCTAAACCTGATGCAGAAGAAGACCTCATTGAAGGACCATTGGGTATTATGGATGAGGACACGTCTTTCTGGGGAGGCAGCAAGCACAGGTATCCATCAAAGCACTCATCTCATGGTGGTTATGGTCACCGACCGCACCGATATCCACCAAAGCACTCATCTCATGGTGGTTATGGTCACCGACCGCACCGATATCCACCAAAGCACTCATCTCATGGTGGTTATGGTCAGCACCATTGTCCCCATGGGTACAAGAAGAAGTGCAAATACTTTCATAACACCCTGAATCCAAGTTGCCGTTGTGTTCGTAGTCATCATTGGGCAGATGTTGAGTTGAACGAAGACTTCCAAGGCAGTGAATGGTAGTTTCAGGTTCCTTGGGTTACTTCTGCCATGTGTAAGTATTTGCAAGAGTCAGTTATTAGAAGGATGTAGATGATGCTGTATGAGTAATAGCTAATTGTAAAGTAGAATGTTTGAGCACTCAGATTAAAAATATTTCAACTAAAGACAAGCTAGGTCAGCCCCAGTAGCAACACAAAGGAGGAGAAGTAAGTTCAATTACATAATCTCTTTACATATTTAAAGCTAGAGAAGATCTTAAGGCATCTTGCTCTTGAATAAGTCACTTAATGAAACATAATAAATTCGGTCTTGAAAAACACTTGATATAAAATAATGGAGACTGGTTCCCCCCTTGGATGTGGCTGCAGAATTTACTAGCCTTACAGCTCCACGTCCCATTGAGAACTCAACATCTTCTCCGCTCTTAAGAACATTTCACCGCACGAAACCGGAGATAATTTTGGATGTGGAGGAGGCATGAAACTAAATACTGCAATAACAATAGCCACAGTAAAGAGCATAATGTATAGATACATTTCAGAAGATAGCTCACACACTTGACAACGACGTCTTGGTATTTCCCGAATCTTGATATCGGGAGAGAATGACACTCGTTTTGATAGTTTCCGATTTTGAGAAAGGTTACTTCTTTGTGGGGTAGTAGCCTCGTGTTCTAATGCCAATGGAGAGGTGAGCATAGATGGCACTGGCGGGATATTAAACGAGCCAGTCTCAATATCATAATCTTCGACTGTGAGGGATGAAATGGTTGAACTTGTTGACTCTGGACTTGATGGACATGACTGAGACTCTTCTTGATGACCGTCTTGCTCCGGTATTATTTGGGATACGGCAGACTCAAAGCATGTGTCTTCGTCGTCCACCACCGCCTCTTGAGGTTGAGGGGAACACGGGGATACTTCAAAAGGAGAGTCTACTTCATCAGACTCATCCCTCTCAACTCTTTCATCGGGCTCTACTATCCAATCATCTTCTGTTAGTGAAGAGATATTCTCTAGTAGAGTAATCTGGCAATCTTGAAGATCATCCTCGGTATCCTCTTGAACAACTTGTTGATCAACTTCTGGTTCAATCTCTACTGCCGGGGAAGGGTCTACACCCTCAACCTCCTCCTCATCGTCAAGGTGCAAAGTTTCCAATACCCTTGAATAATACAAATCACCCTGACTTCCCCGGTATGTTTTCTCGGGTTCGGATACACTCCGCCTTAAGGTAGCAGTGGTATTCATGTCAAAACTCCCACTATTGCATCCGCTACCCTGTCGAATGAGCGGATGACTGGGTAACTTGACATCCTGTGAGAATAACGGCATACCCCCACCCTGAATTAACGTCCCACATTCCATTTGCTTTTCATAAAATTGTATAATTTCTGCCTCATTCTCATCCACTTGACGATGAGAGTTGCTAGTGGGGGATGACACTATCAATCTTGAAGCAAATGATGCAATTGCAAATATTATACCAATAAATGCAATTAATGGTCCTGCTATTGGTGAGTAAAAGTTGGTAATTATTGAGGGTATCCAATTGCGTTGAGTTTCTCCCCCAACTTCTGCCGCATCCCCTCCGCCACCTACTGCACTGGCCTTCATATTACGGTGTTTATTCCGAAGATTATTCTTGCTATTATTAAACATATCCTCTAATCCATTAAATAAATCCTCTATTCCTTCTAATACCCTTTCTAATGGGTTCTTATTCTTTTCAACGTCCTCAGGCAATGAAACACTTAAAAATGCATTCTCACTTTTATCCATCTCCTCATCAAAGTCAAATAATTTAGACGATTCTGTTAATTTAATAATACCACCACTGCCACTACCGCCCAATCTTCGTTTCTTTGGTATATCCTGTAAGGCACTTGATATATTTGATATGGTATGTTTTAATTCAATTTTTGATAACTTTGTGATTAGTTGTGTTTTTGCCGTAGGGTTGTATTGCAATACTGCGATTAAGCTTGCGGTACCCCCTATTATAAATAATAATGATATTGTTTTGATTAGGGATTTGTTATTATTTGTTTGGGTACGCCTAATACGACGCCTACAGCCTTTTGCAGTAGTAGGCTTCATCATCATCTTAGTTTTAGTTGTTTGGGGAGGTGTGACCTCCTTTTTCTTGCACATATTATATGTTTTATTTCTCTTATCGCCCCTGTGAAGGGCTATACCTATTAATTATTTGCAATTAGTATATATAGTATGTCAATTGTATGCTATTGTCTAGTAGCGGAATGCATAGAAGCAGGCATTTGCAAAGAACATGGTTGAGTTTGGGGTTGTAGGCTAGAGTTTCTATCTTGAAGTAGGGAATCCTAAAATAAGTTTAAATAAATCATGACTCTAATTGCAACAATACCTTTATTTGCATACTTCTAATTTGATGCCGTATTTCTACCAGTAACGGAAACGAAATATTCGATGCTTGACACCAATAGGATACCGGGGTTCTTGGTTCTTAATTTTATTCATTTATTTGTCTCAAAGTTTGCCGCTCTTTGCACTGCAAGCTCTCATAAAGCAAGCAGATATCAATATAGAAGAATATCATGAGCGGAGCAGACTATAACCAACCGGTTGACATTTGCGGTGTAAGTTTTCTTCTTTTCCTTTGAGAGGGTATCCTCTTGTTGCAATGCGATGCGATATGAAATCTCTCATCTCGTGATCTCATACTTCTCTTCACATCTGTTCTTTGATCCGCCCACCCTTCTCTTATTGCCCCTTCTCTATATTGTATACTATAATTGTTGTATAGTGCAAGTGTACTGATGGCCCCATTGGAACAGGAGGGTGCTGTTTACTAGTCTGCTGTCCATGTATCTCCCACCAAACAGCAGCAACCCAGATCGGCGAAAACGGGTGTCTTCACTGCCTCATGGGATGTTGTGGTTGTGCATGCTGCTCTACTATGATGTTAGGGTGAGTAATAATTGATAAATGTGCAGTATTATATGTATGCAGTATATATCACTTATATACAATTCTTATCTCTCGGTATATATATTTATGCAGTGATGCTGTGGAGAAGAAGAGGAACATCGAGCAACATGATTGTGTCTGGCATGGACTGTACTCATTCTTCTCACTCTGCACCTGCCAGGATTGTCGTGTTATTAATGAGTGTGCCGTATATGCCAAGGAAGGAGCGTTGAAAGAAGCTCCTTCAGCTGTTGTAATGGGAGATCGTGGGGGGGAGCCAGAAAAGAAGGCTTAAGGACGAAGTATAAGAGGGGTGATTTAGTTAAGTGGGGAGAGTGGTAATGAAGGGTAGTATTATAGACCCGTTGTACAAGAACGGTTTATATCTCTCGTGTGGTTGGTGGGGGGAGAGATGGTAAGGTATTAACTTGAACGGGACGGTATGGAAATGGAAGATGAGTTTTGGTTGGTATAAAAGTGAAGAGGAGAAACAGTGAGATGAATGATTGAGAGCTAAGTCGATTATAGATAGTTGATATCACTAGAAAATAGAAATTGAGGAAAGACTTGTGTTTTGTATTGTTTATTGATGTTTCAGTGGTATCCTAGATAACTCAATCCCCTCAACATGTCAAATAGCTCGGTGATTGATATTCAAGTTTTCCCTTCTCCAAGTCTAGATTATCAGTTAGTATAAGCTTGTCTCTCTTCTCCTCGAGCTTTCTGCACCCGAAGCCGTCATACTTGAATGAGATATGAATGTGCCTCTCTTCTAAACTCGTTTGAGCCCAAGACATACCACAGGCCTGACAACTAGATGACAAATATGATCAAACAAGACAATAAGATACCTAGAAGAAGCAAGCTACCTTACTTATGTGCAATCAGATTATCAAAGCAGAGAGTGTATCATACCAAATGATTATTTCGAGGGCGAAGACGAGCCACAACATACTCCATTTACACATAATAGATCCCCAAGACATTGATCATCAGTGGCACAAGTATCGCCTTCGAAAGCTCCTATGGCACTCAACCAATCTCCTTCAAATGGTCCTAAAAGTTCAACAGTACCAGATCCAATAACAGTGTTGTGAGGTTGGAGGCCGTTGAAGCGTACGAGACTTCCCTTCTTTACCGGAACAGATGTTTCTCCATAGTGAAAGAACGCATCTGGGTTGTCATTCATGAATACAAATACCGTAGGCTTCTCGGCAGGACGGATAACGCCTTGGGCATCAGTATAGTAGTCAGTATGGCGTTGGGTAGTCTTCTTAATCTTAGTGGTGGCAACGAACATGCCCTCTGGACTTGACACGGGGAGGATACCCATTGTCTCTTTAATCTTGTGGATACTTTCAGCGGAGAGATAAGCTTCCTTACCACGCCGTCTTGCCTTACTTTCATCAACTACAGCCATATCATTGAACAGGTTGTTTGTCATGAGGGTAGATGGAAGAGAGTTTGGCACGACCTTAAGATCAACAGCCATCGACTCAACTAATGAGGATTGGAATGTAATGCTTCCGCTTGCGGCTAATAGAAGCGTAGGGAGTGCTGCCAATACGTTCATGCTTGATTGTAATTACCTGGTTGGTATATTTGTTGTAGATATGTAGCTTGTCGTCGTTTGTGATATTATGATACGAGTGTGGAATGAATCAAAGAGATGGAAAGGCCTTTCATATTCTTGGTGGGATAAGCCGTCATCATATTCTTGGTTTAGGTAAGATAGGCCATAGTATCTTGCCTGTAAAAGGAGCTTTGCGGAGTATGAAACTCCGTATTGCCAAGCCGCCCAAGAAATCAAACTCTACTTCATTGACCCATATTTGCTAAAACTCTGTCCATCAAATCCTCTTCAACCCATTCATACACGTATTATATCCTCCAAACTTAATTACAAGCACCGCTTACTATGTCATTCAATCCATCTATTAAGATGTGGTATAAGGTAATTAAATCATTCTTCCAACGTAAGAAGAAGAACCCATATTATATTTGCAGTGCATTCCTTGGTACGAAATCCAAGTCTAAAACTTTGTTGATCAAACGACAGTAACAATATCCCAGAGGCTTAGGAGGTATACTCATCTGTTTAATAAAATTATCTGCAGTCAATCTTTATTTGATGTAATATAACTGATAAACTAACTGTTTGTATTGTAACAACGACCTATTTGCATCTCGTGTGTATGATGTGTTGAGTTCCAATTCAATTTGCTTTTTCTATTTCTTGGGCAGCGAATCTCCTTTATCACTGCCACCATTACTAACCCCACCAACACCTCCGTTATTACTACCCGAAGAAGATGCGCCTCTACCACTACCAAATAACATACCACGAACCTCCTTCTTCATATCAATCCAAACATCATTTAAATTAATCTCAGCATCTAAATCAACTTTTGGTATCCCTCGTCGTTTACCTTCACTATTAGTTTGATTACCATATGCTATTAAGAATGCATACGATGCTGCCATTGTAGTTGAGAGTGTTATTAGTACTCCGTATTCGAATGCATTGCGTCTTGGGCTCATTTGATTATTATGTTGTGTATGAGTTTGAGTGGTCGGTATTTTTTTGGTCTTGACTTCTTCTACCACTATAGCTGCTACAATATTCACTTTGATGCTACCGGACTGCTACCATTCGAAAGAGCGTTAAAAACTGTATTTAATGATGTATTTCAATAATATCCTGGTGCTGTATTCTATACCAATCCACATATATTGCTCCAACAGCCGCCAGCCACACAATAAAATTCTACTCTCATGGTGAAGGATACCTTTACTTACTGGGTTATTTTTTGCTTTGTCATTTATCTCGTCGTCATTGTCTCCACTCCACATTCTCGCCACAACTGAATGCATTGGCTGGTGAGAGAGATTTAGTATCAATCGTTATTTATTGTTCTCAAAAATAGTCAGCGTGTCTAGTACCTAAAAGTAAAGCTACTAAAGCGTCTTCGGCATCGCCATTATTCTCAAACAGAGCAATCTGCGGATAGTAACCAATGTTGTCGGCAAGTGTTATAATACTCGAATATGTATGCCCTTCTATTGGCTGTGTTATTGCAAATATTATGTTTGCAGGTGAGTGATTACTAATTGTCGTGACTTGAGTGTGTATTAGTATTATGTTTGTGCATTGGCGTTGCAACCACACAATTGTACATATACTCATTGCAAATCATTTGCATACTCTCATCTCAAAACTTTATCGAATATATCTATGTACAGCACCATATAAAGATGTAAAAGAGGCAGTAAGAAAGGGAACGTTAGGGAATCTCAACCCGACTCCTTGGGCTGTAATGAGTAAGCTTTTTATGTATGTGTATACACCTCATAATATATTATGCCAATTTGCAATATCTCACTCGGTCTCTGTCTTCATCAATATCACATCACCATTAGCGGGCAATTGTATCGGTTGGGTAACTTACTCCTTCTTAATAAACAACCTATTCGTTTTCGGGGCAAATATGCCTGGATTAATCTTATCAGTTTGGCTCAATATGGCAGCTGCCAAGTTGCAATATTCGGATCGAATAGCAAAAGATATGAGGAAATCATTTGTACAATTGTTAGATAGGAATAGACAATCATTTCGTATGTTGCCTGGTATGAGATTAGATGTAGAGGAAGATGTTGATTTGGAAGATAATAATGATACTGACAATAATGATACCCCTCAGAGTTTTGCAAATCTAAAACAAATGGCATTGGACATAACAATTCAAAAGACAGAGGCACCGGCACCTCATGAAAAGATAGTAGTAGCGGTAGTTACATTCTGGGTATCATTAATATCATTACTCTACTTCCTACAACTTGATATGAATAAATGGAAGAATGTTGTTGGTATAATTACAAATATCAATACCTGCATGTTCTATGGGGCGCCACTCTCGACGATATAGTACTTAAGGAAAAAGATTCGAGTTCTATACATCGACCGACTATGATAATGAATACATCCAATGCTGTCTTTTGGACCGCGTTTGGCTTTGGTACATGGGATTGGTTTATACTGATACCGAATGGATTGGGTTGTATACTAGGTGCAATACAAATCTTTCTTCAAATTGTGTTGCCTAATAAAAGCAAGACCTCTGAAGAATTAGTTAATGATGATATTGAGGTAGTGGCAGCATCCGATGTTAAGCCGGTTGATGAAGAAGCGACTGCTACCATGCATACAAGTTCTTCCGTGGAAAACTTATTGGATACAAGATCAAAATGAGTCATTAGTTTACCAAGACATGATTACAACTACTACGTATAAGTACTGAACATAACCAACTACTAAACATCTTCTTCGCCAACCGCATCAATCAAGTTGGTCGCTACATCTGTTACAATTTTCAAAACTCCAATCAAGAAGCAAGCAAGCCCAACATATATGTACCATGGAGAACCTCCTCCAAAGGCAATCTCTTTCCCAAGCAATCCAGTATATGTGTACACGACTGTAGTTGGGATAAACCCAAGTAATGTCCCAACAACGAATGTCGAGAATGAGATGCTACTTGCACCATACAAGTAGTTAAGAAGACAGAAGGGAAAGATTGGTGTCAGCCGAGCCAAGACGAGCATCTTCAATCCGTTACTTCCAACAGCTTTATCCAAATTTCGAAATGTTGGTTTATCATCAAGCACTGTATGAAAGCTGAGTAGTTGATAACCGAATAGGCACAACAGGCCTCGATGAATATAATGAGAATGCTTCCAACTGTATTGCAATAATGACAATCGTCACAATTACAGAAATTAATCGACAACAGCTCATATTTTACTTTGGTAGTATTAAATGATATCAATGTCCAGCAAAATATACAACCAATATCACTGTCCAGACGATATATTTGGCTGCAACAACTTGTAGCAGCATCATTATTATGGTTGTTCTATAGTGTTTCGGAACGACGTCATCTGATTCATATTCATAGTAGAGATACACCATCGTCATCTCATGTAGCAAATAAATGAATCCTTGATGAATCCATGACTTGACCATGGCGAGTTACCGGTCTAATCAGTTTTCACTATGGTGACACTCCTTTAAAAAACGGGTTTGATCATCTTGGGGTCGCATGTGACATCTTGACTTGAAATATTCTGTGCCCTCTAATTGTGCCTCGTGATAAGGAGGGCACAATAGAAGGCATTTACGACTTCGAATAGCAAGATGTTGGCACTCCTTGATGTCTCCAAGATGGTCGATCGTTTGCTCTTGTAATCTGAGGAAATTATATGATAAGAGACAATACTGCATCAATCCCCAACAAACAAATATCGAAGCTATATCATATTCATATCGTCCAACAACAATAACATAAGATGGGCATGATTATCATATTAGAGATTGTCCGTATTGTGTTGGCCGCAGCAATTGGCTACATCGTTGCCAATAAGAAGATGTCTAATACCTCCGTTGCAATGAATGGTAATACCGAAGAGAAGAAGAAGATTACAAATACTGAAGAAGAAGGCAACACGATCCCTGCTATGATTTCATTCTCTAATGCATCATTGGAAGCTAGTAATACTGATAAGAGGCCATTGTTGCTCAAAAGTAGTATGCAAAGCGATGACATTGACGAGAGTGATAGGTGCTCCTCCGTCATGAGCGTCGATCCGCCAGGACAATTAGTCAGACAGAGAAGTAAGCGTATGAATGATTTGTCTGAAATTGACCCACCCTTTCATGTACAGGCAGAAAGTATGTGGAATAAGAAACAAACGAATATCCTCCAAAACGAACATGATGAAGAAGTATATGACAGACACCATAGTAGTGATAGTGTTAGCAGTAGTAGTGTTAGGATGATACAGCAAATGGAAGATATCCATAATAGGGAGCTTAGGTTGCAAAGGATACATCAACATCAGGCTAGTATCAATACGGGGAAGAAGAAGATACAACGCCGCCGTATGAGTAGCATCAGTTGGGAGGATACAGATGGAGAAGAAGATGAGGCTGAGGCTCCGACCAAGCAAATGCCTCCGTTCCTAGCCAAGTACCAATCATCTGAACAAGAGAAAGAAGAAACATACAAGAAGAATGTCGCCATCAAACGAGGTAGTAAACAGAAGCAAGATGATATTAGGTTGATGCTTGGACTTCATAGCTCTTCTGAGAAAAGTACATACACAAGAAGGAACTCCTATTACACGTTAGCTCGCTCACCTAAACTATCATGTTTGAGGAAAAACCGACGCAAATCGGCGAGTAACGCTGCCGCGTAGATCATCCACCTCAAGTATATTAGCAATGTATATCTAGTTGTAAATTAGAACACTGATTACAGGTATATATTTATAGATGTCTTACATAGGTGTGGTCGTACTTCATTTGATCTTGGAGCTGTCTACTGATAATATAAAAAAATCACTCTAATCTACATCCTTAAAAGTGATTAGAACGTTTCTGCTGCAACTGCTGCTGTTGTTTCTTCTGCTGTTGTTCCTGAGCTTGCTGTCGTTGACGTGCCTTCTCGGCACTACGAGCTTTAACCTCACGATAGAATGCTTCATACTTTTGTAATGAACTATCCTTCTTCTTCGCGTCGTCACGTTCCTTCTTTAGATCGGCGGATAGCTTTTTGATCATTTGATCACGTTTTTGTATCTCAAGCATGGATGCTGATTTCATATATGCACTGGTATAGATTATATATGGTGGGTAAAGGAAGAGAGATATGGGATTGGTAAGAAAACAACATGGCAAGTCTAAGGAACATGTCAATGTATGCAACATACCTATTCACCACAGGATTGTCACCACTAGCATTATTATTCTGTGGATACTTTGTCAACGCCTCCTTGACTTTGTTAAACCGTGACGAATACTCATTCTTAAACTTGGACATCATCTCTTTTGCCGCTTTGGCCTCGGCCCTAGCAGCCTTGGCATCTTCAACTTCTCTCATTAGTTGGGCATTCTCATTACCCAATCTATTTAAACTATCCATTAGTTGCATAAGTTGTTTGGTATTCGTAGAAGAAGATGCTTGGTTAGTAGATGAAGAAGGGTCTGAAGTGCCATTGGGAGATTCAGAAGTATGCGGAAGATGTTGTTTGGATGTATTCGAAGCGGCGGTGGCAATTGCAGAGGATGCAAGTATACTCGCTTGTCCTCCACCCCACCAACTTTGATCAAGTCCAGCTGCAATCTGTGGCCGATGAGATGCTGATGGTGGTGCCTGTTTGTTACCTTGAAAGCTTTGTAAATGGTTTGCCCGTGATCTTGGATTGGCTCTACCATTCGGCGGTGGCTTCGAATGTTGTTGCTGCTGAGCATTACCGCCACCACCATTCAATATACCCGATGTCCACATACTACTTGAACTCATAAATGAAGCTCCTGATCCAGTCGGCACAACCATAAAACTACCATCGGGACGTACACCACCCCCACCACCACTATTCAAATTGGCAACAGAATTACCCATCTCCAATTGCATATCCATACATTGTAATTCTTTTTCAAGTTTCATTAAATCATCTACTGGATTGTTTGGATCTATATTGCTGTTTTTCTTCTTTGGATCCATTACCCGGTTCATTATATTCCCCGATGCACGAGCTGTAGATGCTAGTAGTTTATTCTTCGATTTGGTCACTGACGGCTTCTTGGATGATGTCTTGGTATTATTCATCAAGGTTGACCGTGCCAGGAAGGTAGAGTTGGTCAAATCTTCTTCATGATTAGTGGTGTCTAATGCACCGCGTACTGCCATTCGTAATCGTTCATGTTGAGCTTCGGTAGGGGTACTACTTGTGGCAGTGGATGTATCTGACGTCGTTTCATCCTTTGCAGAAGTCTTACTGGCATCCTTGCCCTTATTCTCATCTGAACTAACCGCACTCTTCTTTCCATCTACATTCTTCTCATCTACATTCACACCACAACTTCCCATATCACCATCAGACTTTTTAGTAATCATTCTACCAGTCTTTGAATCAACATTACCCATATTCCATTTTAAACCCATATCAATTAAACTTTTTGACATACGTATATGTATATTTGATAATAGCATCATACTTTTTGCTATTTCCTCTGATTGTGATAATGGTTTGAAGTCGTTTGTTCTTGTTGAAAGGGCATGTGCTTGGGATGAGGATGGTGAAGGAGGTAAGGATGAGAGGTCATCTAACCCGAGGAGTATTCGATATACTCTTTGAAATGCTACTGCAGCATCGGTATGTGCATTTGATGTTATGGCATACAAGTCGTTATCGGCATCTTCATTTCCTCCCTTCTTATTATCTTTAGTAGCAGTAGTAGAATCATCTCCACCGCATTGATATTGCTTAGCAGCCAAGGAATTGGTTAATGCCCTAGCTCTTTGTGACTTGGTTGATGCTTCTGATATTAAGGTTGCTATATCATTACTTCCCTCTCCTTGTTGATCATCTTGAGTAGTAGAAGTACAATCATTGAGTAATACCGCTAATAAATCAACAGGCCTCTCTTCTTCTTGATGCTGCTGTTGTTGTACATGTTTGGACTGTTTCTTCTTCTTAGAAGTCTTTTTATTGCTACTAGAGTTTGATATACT
>Ga0214477_100082_pt1 | contig 59634 bp, 44 predicted proteins | sample M1_20Mar14CPVII9_FD_165058 | JGI IMG/M metagenome (GOLD analysis project Ga0214477, IMG submission 165058) | Marine eukaryotic communities from Monterey Bay, California, United States - M1_20Mar14CPVII9sort6BwellC16 | ecosystem: Environmental > Aquatic > Marine > Unclassified | place: USA...
GCTTACTAGGTGATGTGACACAAGCGGTACTCACGTAGGGGTCTACGTAGAAATGTACCAAGCACTTAAGTGCACTTAAAAATGGCCTATATTTGGATTATTTTGCACTTAATCCCCAAAACGCTAAAACTCTTAACTCACGCGCTTGATGGCATTCAATGTAGCAAAAAGCAATAAGTGGAATGGCGTGCATATATCACTCATACTATAGATAATGTGGTCAAATGTTCAGGATACTAACAGTGATGGTGAATCAATACTCTTATTACAACCCATCGACAATCGAAGTAATAAACATAAAAGTAAGCAATCATCTCCATCATCATCTTACATTGGCGGAGTACCTCGATATCATGAGAATGATACATTAGTACCAGCTAGTATTGGTATTGGTAGTACTACTACTAATCCTCAATGTTCGAAATGTAATAAATCAATGTATCTATTACTTCAATTGCATGCCCCAGTGGATGATTATGATAGATCATTGTATGTATTCGGATGTAATAATTCTGCTTGTCACTCTTATAAAAACGAGAGTGATGAAACTAATACTATCAAGAGGTTTCATCCATGCATTGGTATAGACGGTCCTTTGCGTTGTTTTAGATCACAAACGAGTTGGGCTACACCAGCATCAACAGACACAACAGATACATCATCAAAGGCAGTATCATCAAGCAAAGTAAAGAAAGTAGATTTAGTAGATAATGATTGGGGTATAGGTGATGATGATAATGCAAATGGTGGATGGGGCGATAATGGAGATGATGATTGGGGTGGAGGTAATTCTGATAAAGATGTATCAATGAATGATTTGGAAGATATGCTTACTAAATGTGAAATGCAATCAACTTCAAAGAAGATAGAACGTGAGCAGCAACAACAAGCTGCAAAAGCATCACAGCCATCATCAAAAGACTCAAGCAAAAGTACTGACAAAGTGAACAACGCGCCATCATTTGATCATCATAATTTAGAAATGTTCAATGAACCACATATCGGAAATGCAAGTGATAGCGATGACGAAGAAGATGTCGTTGATTCATCTGACGTTGATCAAATGCTATCTCGTTATTTGGACATGGAAGAAGATGAAGAGATACTGTCAGTATTGAAAGGTGGTGATACAAACAATTCAAGTAGTAATAATAACAATGACAAAGGCGGTGGCGGTGGAGAACGGTATGAACGCCTTCCACCAGATGAAAGAGCGCTTCTTGCATTTACTAATAGATTGAATTGTGCACCTAATCAGGTAGCCAGATATGCGTATGGTGGTACACCGCTGTGGTCAATACCACTACCACCAAAACTTCAGCAACAAAAGCCAAACAACAAACAAAAGAAGAAGGCAAACAAACCGCAAAAAGCTCCCTTTCCAGATATACCCAACTGCTCGTGTGGTGCTAAGCGATTGTTTGAGTTTCAGATACTACCTTCTCTTCTGCATGTACTCAATGTAGATAGTCATGCAATTCATGGATCAAAAGATAGTATGGATGTTGATGATCTATTATCAAAAGGCGGTATGGATTGGGGTTGTATTGCAGTTTACAGTTGTTCTGAGAGTTGTGAACAAAGTAGAGAGGAGTTTATAATCGTACAAAAAGCTATTGGCGATGAGCCTGTAAAGAAGGCCAAGCTGCCAACCACAGCAATTGTAGATAATGACAAAGACATGGATGAATAATATAGTTTCAACTTAAAATAACTCTCGTTATCCCATAATCCAAGCATCAGTCTTCACTATAGCTCTTCTCAAACTAAAGTTGCATCTTCATACATCACTTAGACAAAACACAATGGAAAATATCGCATCATTGTCTACTCCAGAAACTTTGTTTGACTAACAAACCAACAAGTTGCAAATTGACTACCCGCGAACCCCAACACCATAAACTGTCTCTTTGGTCCAACAGCACTCGTCCTCCTCGGAATACAATTCGCCATTACCTTCAAAATAAAGTATGAAACAGCCGTGGCAGTCCACAAATATGTAAAGTAATATGATCGATGTCCCAATCCAAAGAAATTACCCATTGTTAGTCCACTTAACATATTCACACTCAATCCTAAATACTTGTATCCGGTATAACTCAATAAATCTAATATAGACACCGGTGCTACCATCATATAAAATCCAATACGTATTGCAATTACCTCGAGTATCTGTGATACTAAACACTTTGATAATACGTCTGGTAATACCTCTGGATCGAACTTACCAGCATTACCATAACATAATGCACATAGTAAAACATATGTTAATAATGCCATGGATGGGATATACAAGTCTGGTGCGTTCTGATCATGTATTGGTAATGCATATGATATACGTCCATCAGGCGTAGTTTGATCCATTGTTTCTTGTCTTGCCCAATCACGATATATGAATGGGAATAATACTTTAATCATTTTACGTTTGACATATCCATTATCAACTGCAAAGTATGGACGTAATCCGATCATACTCCGTTCTAAGCCTGGTATAGCTTTTGCCCATCCTTTTTGTAAGAAATTTTTACCCATTGATTCAGCGACATTCATCATTGCAGAGGAGTCGCCAACCTTTCCTGTAACTGCTGCTTGTGCTGCCATTGTTAATGCTGGGTTCCAAAAATTCATTGCCCCATCCATTGCATTTGAAGATGGGGCTGGTTGTTGAGATTGTTGTGGTTGAAATTGTTGCTGTTGCGGTTGTTGATTATATTGTTGCTGCTGTGTAGATGAAGATTGTTGCTGCATACCAGTTGGCTGTGTTTGTTGTTGTCCATAGGAAGAAGATGAACCAATACCTCCACTAAAAGCATTATTGCCACCTGAGTTGTAATTATTGTTGTTGTATCCACTACCGGTTGTATTATTTCCGCCGCCACCTGCATATCCACCACCAGAATATCCTCCTTCATAAAACCCGGACATTGTTGAATTGTATTATATATTAATAGAGCAAGAGGAGTTAATAGACGGGCCAATACATAAACAATAACGGCATAAATAAAAAATGAAGAGGGTGAAGGATACCGTTACCAAAGGAATCTTATAACTTTATATACTCAAACTTTTGCATTGTACGTTTGAATTAGTATCTTTCGTTAAGCGAGCACCGACAGAGCTGTCTTCATGTGATACGGAGTTCATGAGTTCAAGCCCCGACGGAAGTCGAAGTTTGTCTCACGTTGAATCGAGTTGTTTTGAGGGAAGGCAGGCAACTGAGCACCCCACACTTCAGGCTCTGAATGGACTGGAGATTGCAGCCTTGAGCTCAGGTTGGATATTAATTCTATTCTTTTTATCTTTTGTATGTTATGGTTTATGTTGTCCTTATCGTGTATATCATTTGATTTGTAGTTTGAACAGAGACTCACATGCATCGTACGGTTTTATAGAGATTGAAATCTAGTCAGGCAAAAAGTAGACACATAATCATATGGTGACTACTTCCACTCTAGCTTGGAAAAGAGAAAATATAGATGGGTTTATGAATCAGGTCATATTATCTCTTAGCTTTATCAGTTATCAGTTCTTTTCTTTTTATATCTATTGTAGCTCGAGTTATCTACGAGCTTGTCGTTTCCTTGTTTGTTTGATTTGATTATATATAAGTATGTTATATTGATTGATCATCGGGTCCCTGGGTATGTGGAAGCTTGTTAAGATAAAGTCTCCGGCAATATTACCCTGGTAATCCTTTGTACTCTGGAGAGCATCCTACTTCAGACGGACATGTCAATGCAGCTGTACGAGATGATCTATCCCACTCTTCCTCATCTCGTAACTTTAGAGGTTCAGTAACTGGAGAACATAGTGTATCATTCTCGTCATATGAGTCAATATCATGCCTGACCGAAAGTTTGGGTGGTGTAAATATCCGTGCTCGAAGTAACCGAGAATGTTCACTATCATCTTCCGAATCGTTTGATTGTATAAAGATCTGATTCTTAATCCATTGTGGATTCAAAGCCTGTTCAGTTGGGGCTTTTGGGTCAATGATTGCACTTTGCTTCTGCTTCGGTCCACTAGACAAGCCGAAGAATTCAGAGACCATGTCGGCAATCTTACCAGCTGATTCACATGCTGATATCAAATCATTCTGACCACAACCTGATAAGCAAAATGGATCTCTATGACGATGATTCATAGGCTTTGGATTGATTTCCAGCTTGACTGTAGCAAGATCAACTGATGTCATATTCGATGTATCTGAATCTTGACTTGTATAAAAGAAGTTGGATACAAAGTGTTTATTCTCCTCTTCGACTTCCTTGGGAGACTTCTTATTCCGTATATCAGAGTTGGTACGCGAGAACTGATTCTGTATCTTACTTAGGAAGCTTGCAATGGGCGTTGACTTGTTCGATCTTGGACTACTCGGTGGACTTATTGGTGGTGGTATGATCTCGAGAGTTGTTAATGATGCCGCGCAACTACTTTGATCTACATCAAATGATGGGTTCTTTGTGACTGGTGGCGTCGTGTTGCTATTGTCATGCATTCGATCTAATAACGCTTGATAGTTTGCCTTTTCAGTTTCAAATGATACACTATGACCAGACTTCTTCCCGAGACTACCTCCTCTTTGCAATATTGGTTGATGCAACTCACCATCTCCACTCCTTGATAGATTTTGTGGTCGTAATTCACTTACAGTCGAACAGACACTACCCGACTTGCGTCCATAGAATTCAACTGAAGAGTCATCACTATCATTTGTATTGATTGATGCTGAAGATGAGGATAGATGAGCAGGCTTGAACCGCGGTGGTGGTAACTTGTTCTTTGTCCGATCGCCCGAATCTGTCGACTTGTTCTTTCTTAGAAATGCATTCTCATTTGGTATTGATCTATTCGTATTTGACCAAGTAGCATTAGACATGTTGGATGATGTCGTTCTTATTGATGTATTGTTAACATCATCTGCCGATGCCGAAGATAGCTTGCTCCTATTCAATAAGTTATCAGGACTTTTCGGCCTACTACTACCCAATGAATCTATAGTCTCTCGTAGTGATGTTAATGATCGTACTGCATAGGAACTAAACGAACTTGCGACACTACCAGTATGACTAGCGGCAACACTGGGTGCCTGTGAAGCATCATCTATACCGCTATCAACTCCTGCAATCTCTTTACTGTTTGAATCATCGGTATCATTCTTGATGAGTGATTGGCACTTGTCAATCATTTCAGGTTGTTGTTGTTCTGTTAGTATATGCTCATTTATACCAATCACACCCTCTCTATTCAAGTGTGTTCGTATATTAACATGCATATCATTAAAATTGGGAACAATCTCAGTAAAGTTACGTAAACTCGTTACTGGTATCTTCTTCCTTGCAAAGTATGACGGTGTATACGGCGTGTAATCAATAGGCTGTGTAAAGGCACCCAAGTCAACAAATGACTTCTTCTGTCGTATAGGTGTACTAAATCCATTCAAATGTGGTGTGGTAGGTGTATGTTCATCTTCATTATTATCTCTTCGTGTTGTTATATTTGGTGATAGTATTATATCATCTGAATCGGCATCTACAAACTTTGGTCGATATTCGGGTGTTTTACTTTCTTTTATATTGTCAAAATCTCTTCTTGCAGCGCTACTACTACTAATTCCTGCGCTGCCACTACCAAACTTAGAAGTACTGCCAACAAATTTTGTCATACCGCTCTCGGCAGCCTTCTCAGCTTCAAATGCTAATTCCTTCATTTCATTAATTGCCAAATTTTGACGTATGGTAAATGCCCTGTCCATTAATATATCATCTGTAATGTTAGTTTCTACTTTACCTTTTGATTTAGGTGGTGAACCATTCTCACCCACTGTTGGTAGTGGTGATTCACTCCGGTGTTTGGATGAAGTGTTAAGTAGATTTGGTGAAGATGAGAATGCCGATATTGAAGGAACTGTAGAATGTCGTACTAACATTGACTTTGATAATGATCCACTCCTTCCTCTCTGTTGTTGTTGTTTACCACTTGATTTGGATTTAGTTAATGACATATGCTTTGGTTTGAGTAATCGGACCTTACTTTCATCGAATGGACTTGGTGCTAATGATTGAATGGTTGGTATTGGCGAATGATGTGTATTTGTTGATGATGCACTATTCGTTATTGTTGGTGTTGTAATCTCATCTTCTATCCTGCCACTCTTGCTGCTGTTAAGAAGTTGAGTTTGTGGCGATTCACTACCTGACGAGCTGAATAGCGATGATGTCTAATTGGTAATACTGTAGGGGATTCTACCCTTCCTCCTTCCTCACTTTTCTTTGATGTTGCCCAAACTTTACTATTCGTAGGAGTTATCGTCTCTTTAGTATCAGATGATGATAATATTGCTACTGTAGTTTCAGTGTCAAAACTACGAAATGATTTTGAACTCTTATGTTCAGAGATTGGCGATGGACGGTTGCCTCGACTGCTACTTCCTTCAGACAGTAATCTCCGATGTCTGTTTCTTTGTCTGCCACTCTTAGGTATATCACCTTCAGTAACAGAATCACTGTTAATATCAGTAACTTCTAAGTTGCCAGTAGAAGAAGCATTTCTCAACCGTGCCATTGGACTGAGTGCATCTTCACTGTCAGCCGTTATTATTCGACCCCTATCTAATGATGATGCCCTATTTGAACGACGTCGGGATATAATTATATCGGAATCTTCTTCTCTTATTCGATTGGATATTATACCTGATACTTCTCTAACATCTCGAGTTGATAATGAAGAGGCAACTTTAGATGCTCTACGAGATACCACTCCAGAATCTCGTCTATATTGATCATTATCTCGTGATGTTGCTATACCCGATTCTCTCCGAGAATTCTTATGATGTAAAGGCTCGTTTACTGAGGTGTAAATTGGTTCTGCTTGATCCATATTATATTATTAACTGAGCTGTTTTATAATTGAAATATTGCAAATAATAATTGGGCCTTAGGTACTCTATCTCTCATCTCTATTGCAAATCAATCAACCCTTTCAATACTGCAAACCCTATCATCTAATCAACCTACAATATAATACATTGGCGCCAACACAGAGCTACTATTATGGCCATTCATGTTCAATATTGGCTTCAAAGTTTCGCAACATAAGAAATGAATCGAAGTCTTGGCAGGTCTTGGCTAATTTTTAATTTTTGGCTCGAGACCGGTCGATACGTAGGCTCAAAGTAAGTATTGTAGAACCTACCTCCACTTATAACATAGCTTGCTTGACCTTGAGAGCCGCACAATTGATGGCCTACCTATTGACTCATCTTCTAGCAATATATATCACATCTTATCGGTAAGCATAGTTCGTACGATTCTATGGTCTATTTCTTTCAATATCTATTTGCTAATATCAGAACTTTCTCTCTGCTTGCTCTATCATATTATAGGATACCTTAACATAAGCTATCTAAAGAGAAATGAAGAGCAACATGTCATCATCAATTGCTACCCTATTGGTGGCAACATCAAGTCGTTTTGCAGTAACATCTGCCTTCTCTAGTCGATCGGTTGTTCCCAAAGTTGCTCGTGTAAGTGAATTGTTGCATTGTATATTGTATATAGTCATTATACTTTTGTGCATGTGATGTGTCACTCATCAATATCCTTTGATTTGCTAATTGATGGATACAACAAAACGTACTAAACAACAAATCTAAACATCAATAACTGTACACAAACAAACAAACAAAAACAGGCATTAACAACAACACGACAAATGTCATCTGGTCCAATGCCATACGATGAAGATAAAATGCCAATCTACGCCCTAGGATTAAACATTGGTATGCAAATATCACAACAGACCGATTTTAAAAACTTATTAGAAGAATCCGAAATGGAAATCTTATTAAGTGGTTTTAGTGATGTAATCAAAGGTGAAACTGGTACTGCCAATCCAATGGAAGTGTTACAAAAGTATGGACCGGCCGTGAATGAATTACTAAGGACACGTATGGAAGGTATTATGGAAAAGGTTAAGAAGGATGGTGAAGAGTACATTACTGGTTTCTTAGATTGTAATGATGAGGCTGAGAAGACTGATTCTGGCATGGTCTATTATTGTATGAAGGAGGGTGATGGTGCGTCACCTACTGTTGATGATGAAGTTGAGGTTCATTATCACGGTACCTTGACTGATGGTACTGTCTTTGATTCAAGTGTTGATAGGGATGCTACTATTAAGTTCAAGTTGGGACAAGTTATCAAGGGATGGCAAGAGGGGTAAGTGAATTTTGTGGTCTATTTGGTGTGTTCTTTTCTTTTACTTGTTGAGCTGCTATCTGACAATTGATACTACATAATATACACATTCACAGTCTTGCCATGATGAAGGAGGGCGGAAAGGCAACACTTGTCATCCCACCTGAATTGGCTTATGGGGACGCTGGAAGTGGCGGAGCAGTACCTCCTGGAGCCACTTTGAAGTTTGAGGTTGAGTTGTTCAAGGTCAATCCTTAATGAAATGAAGAGGTATAAAGGCGTTCTTGGGGAGATAGTTTGCGGATGTGGTGGTTAAGCGTCGGCATTCTAATACTATTCTTGTCGACTTAATTTACAAGACAGATGGTGCTAATCAGTTTTAGCTAATAAAATAAGACAACGATTTGAAGAGTATATACCGAGTGAGTACAGCCGGCTAGTTCTTTATGAATACTCTTTTTTAATATTTTAATTAAGCTAGGCCTCTCAACAACCACTTCAGATTCCCTCACCCTCACCACTGCCATCATCAATTAAGCCTAAATAATTATCCTTAATAGTACCAATAGCAGTTATATTCCCCTGCTCAACTGTCCGTCCTTTAATCTTCAACCGCACGCCACATCCTGCTGAAATAACAACCTCCTTATCATCAGAAACCCATGAATCCTTCTCACCATCAAACCCATTAAACATATCCTCCGGCATGGAGTGTTTCGAAACGAATATACGCAATGGACCCACATAGGCAAAGAAACCCAATTCATTACACTGCGCTACCGTGGCATCCACTACCTCATTAATAAATGGACGTAATAATAATGCCGTATATTTCACATAGAATATAACATTCCCGGTATCATATTCAATAATACCTGATTCAATTTGATCTTCGGGTACTTCAATAACATTTACTACGAAGCCATAATTTGCCAATGCTAATCCTTCTACTTCTTCTTTTAGTAAGCGTACAATTGTTGCACGTAATTTTTGTCCAAAGTGAATTGGTTCTAATTCTATTTCATGTTCGAGTGTTTTAACGTAGAACATACTCTATTTTATTATTATTTTGATTGATTAATTATTTGGTTTCAATAGTGTATAGATAGAGTTAGTTTTGTACTGGGATGTATTGCAAAGCCCCACAATCGCTTAATAAATATCAACTGATGCGAGGTCGTAGGTGTATATTTTTTGTATGTTGTGTATCCTATTATACCGCGTCTCAAACTCTAAAAATCCCAGAACTATGAACAACCCCCTTTCTAGATATACTACAGCAAGCAACTAGCACATACGACGATAGGGTAAGCAGTAAGCAATGCAATATCAACCAACCACCAATCTCATTCCAAGTAAAAAATAAAATGAAGGATACCACGGATTTTGCATGCAATGAAGAAAAGGATACCGCATCTTTGAATCAAAATATCGACGCGATGATGGCATTGCTACTACCATAGAAGTTGAGCGCATAATTTATTGATCAGCCTACTACAAACTATATCTCTGCTATTAGCTCTATTAAGTAGTTCTCTTCTGTTGAACTGAACGATTGGCGGCGGTATTATCTCTTTTAGACTTTAGAAAGCACTCGTCACAAAACTTCTTCAGAAGATATAAAAGATATCCATACTCCCATTATCATGTCAAGTAATATATTCATAGTAGCTGCTAAACGAACACCATTTGGTGCCTTTGGTGGATCATTAAAGAAGTTATCATCAACTGAACTCGGTACTATCGCTACTAAATCAGCAATTTCTCAAGCAAATCTTGACCCATCTCAAATTGATGCAGTATACATTGGTAATGTTATCCAATCCAGTGCAGACGCCGCATACCTAGCACGGCATGTTGGTCTCAAGTCTGGTATACCAATATCATCACCAGCATTAACAATTAATCGATTATGTGGATCTGGATTTGAAACAGTCATTCAGGGTGCTAAATCAATCAAGCTCGGTGAAGCAAAAATTGTCGCGTGTGGAGGGAGCGAAAATATGAGTATGGCACCATTACAGATTGATGGGAATGATGCACGATGGGGTGTATCACTTGGTAGTGGATTGAAAATGAGAGATTCATTATGGGATGGCTTAACGGATAGTCATGCGGGTATTCCAATGGGTATTACTGCCGAGAACTTGGCTGAAAAGTATAATATCTCTCGAGAGGATTGTGATAAATTGGCAATTCGTAGTCAACAAACTTGGGGAGAAGCACATAAGAATGGTGTATTTGATTTGGAAATTGCTCCAGTTGATATTGAAACCAAGAAGGGTACCAAGGTAAGTCACAATATAAGTTATTACACTGCTACTTTCTTCATACTATGTCTCAACTCATACCAAAATACTTGTAGACTGTGGATACTGACGAGCATCCTCGACCAGATACATTACTTGAAAAGATAGCTTCACTTCGTCCAGTATTCAAAAAGGATGGAGTAGTTACTGCTGCAAATGCATCGGGCATATGTGATGGTGCTGGGACAATCATCCTTGCCTCCGATGAGGCTGTGAAAGAGCATGGTTTGACACCGCTAGCTCGTTTGGCATCATATCATGTTAGTGGATGTGCACCTGAGATCATGGGTATTGGGCCAGTACCTGCTATTAAAGGAGCATTAGACTCGGCTGGAATGACACTTGCTGACGTTGACAGAGTTGAAATCAATGAAGCATTCGCGGCTCAATTCTTGGCATGTGCAAAGGAGCTTGAGTTGGATATGAGTAAAACTAACTTGAATGGTGGTGCCATCTCACTTGGCCATCCACTTGGTGCATCGGGCAGTAGAATTACAGCACATCTTGCAAATGAATTCCAGAGAGCAGACGGGAATGTATATGTTGGCTCTGCTTGTATCGGCGGTGGTCAAGGTATTGCAGTTGTACTTGAAAGAGTGTGAGAGGGTATCTTAGATGGTTTGATTCTCAACCTGTATACATATATAAGTATAAAGCGTCCACTTGATACTATAGTTGGTTGTTGACGACCTTCCTTCGAATATCTCGACTCCCTCTCTTCACTGGCCTCTTCTTTTATTCAAGCTAAAAGTACTAGGATAATAAAAGGTACTGGGAGTTGGGATAAGTCGGTATCCGACACTAAATTTTATGAGAGTATGATTGGATGGTAGATATGCGTGCCTCTACATATCTTCATTGTTAACTAATCGGCTAAGGGAAAACGAATGGTGCGGAAACCTTACGCATTAACAGTGTATTAGTTGTTTTGCTGTATAATCTCTTTTCAAAATGAGTAGCTCATCTGTTATACAACAAGCTTTAACAGATAACAATAATAATCAAGATGAAGCTTCATGGTCATTATATGATTACGGTGATATGTATGCCAATGATGAATTCATGCATCGGGATGCAATAGTACACAATAGTATAACTTCGATTTCGCTCTACGAAAGACCAAGAGACCTGACTACACAGAGCGCTTTACGGTCAACCGACTATACAGACAAAGATTGGGAAAAGATTGGCATAGCTATTGGTGAATGTAGTAAGCTGAAGAAATTGGATTTAGTTGGTGTCAAACTCAAAAAAAGCATAATCAAATGTCTATTTGACAACAGAGGACCACATGCTTGGCCTGACTTTAATGTTGTTAAAGCTGACCAAGGAGTAATGGGTTTACGGGCACTTCTTCCAGCTTTGAAATCGTTTCCATCACTCGATACATTAGATCTATCGGGATGTTGTGGACTGGGCATCCAAGCTGCAAAGCTTGTCGGAGATGTGCTCAAGCATACTAAAATATCAAACCTTGTCCTTGAACACAACAGACGCTATCATCACAATAATCTGAAAGACGATGGATTGAAATGCATTCTTGAAGCATCAAATGCAAAACATCTTGTTAGATTAAATATAGGTGGAGGGTATACCCAAGCGGGGTTTGATGCTATATCTAACTTCCTACGCCGAGATGATTCACAACTTAGAATCCTTGGTGTAACTACAGAAAAGCTGGGCGCGCCAGGTATGAAACAAGACGATATAGAGTGTATGTTCATTGAGTCAATTCGAATTCAAAACAAATCGAACTTGGAAGTACTAACGATGGGGTGTTGGTATTCTGGGCTCAAAGGTATTGTCAAGGAAAAGATGCTTACTCTTGTTTGCAATACAGAAAACATTCAATCGTTGGTTGATAGCAATCACCATTTCTGTGCTCTGGGATATAGTGGATGGGGTGGTACATTTGACGATAACAATTGCGACCCAATACGAAGATATGATACTATTCACAATGAAGATTGTAAAGATCTTTCGCATATATTTGAAATCAACAAGGAGACATTATCACCGGGTGGATCTTCTGCCAAAGCAATCCGCAGAAAGGTTCGAAACTTCTATTTTCAGCTGCCTGAGTTTGATGTTACATATTTTGTTGATATGGATGCCAATCTACTACCTTATGTATTAGACCTTGTGACTAGAATCGAATATCGAGATGGTAAATGGTTAGATAGCAGGTGGTCAAACAAGAAAGAACCTTTCTTGGTACCCAGTTATAACAATCTCAACGGTATATATCGGCTTGTGAAGAACTGTCCTGTTGCATTATTCAGTTTCCCATCGCCTCACGAGCTATTAAAACAGAAGGATGATACGATATCGCAGTTGAAGGCGGCAAATGAAACTATGAGATTGCAATTGGAAAAACAAGCAAGGGAGATTGAACTACTCAAGTTGGGTGGCCCAACTCCCTCAAACAAACGTGCCAAAACAGGTGACAATAAAGAGACCAAGTCCAATTCAGCTGGTGGAGATATCGAGAGCAGGCTTGCTGCTTTAGAAGCCGATGTTGCCCTTTTGAAGCAGAAGTAAACAAGGCTGAGATATGTGTATGTGCTTGGATAATATCATGGGAAACTATTATGTGTATCTGATATCCCATTGTAAGTACAGTATAAGTCTTAAGGTAAATTACTGTTTCTTCTCAATCTTTTGCAAACATGAGCAAGGAAACCAACCAATTGAGACTTCTTTTTTGTCTCCCTCTTTTGAAATCTTTGTTCTTTCAATTGAACACAAGTTATATTGGCCGCCCGGTCCAACACCTTCTTCAATGACACCAACAATATCACCCTCTTTCACATCTTTTAAACACTTGTGCCCATCAAATGTTTGTGGTACTTTCCGAATTATACATTGAAACTTGTATTTAGTAGCCGTACCATTATTTAACATTCGTCTATCTTCAATACGTGTCTTTTCTTCATCCTTTCGAACTTCACGTTCTAATTCACGATACATATCATCTCGTTGATTATCTGTACGTGTTTGGAGTGCATAATCTATACCAACCACTGACAATATTAATAGTCCGATTGTAATTTCTGGCGTACCATTGCGTCGGAGTATTGCAAGCCGTTCACGAAATGTAGGTGCCGATGAGCTAGTTGGACTACTGCCATCATGTATTTGTCTGCTGTATTGATTGTATATTGGAACTCTATTCTGTGTATTGGATATAGTTTTTGGTTTGCATCTCAATACTGACCTGGCAAAGAAGTTGTGATATCGAAACATGATATGATATTGTGTTGTATTGCTTGCACGCTATAGTATAGATCCCGACGACAAGTTCGTGCCTACTACTAAATATACTTTTCTGCCGATCAAATTCGATATCTAATAATAACTGAAGCTCCAATAGCCGCAACAAAACACTCCAATAGCCGAACAACTCCCTGCCTTCTCTCCATCTCTACTTTTATTAAAAATAAAGGATACCGCCGCGCCCGTGCAAAAACGCATTGCAATGCAACTTCCCACTTCTCCTCTATTATAATTCGTTTCCTAATATGAGATTGTTTCTACTACTAAGCTGCATATTGGCATCTATATTGGTATATAGTAATGCCTTTGTTCAGCCTACCAATTTTCGTGCTGGAGTAAAGGATACAAGAAACATGAACCTCCAACAACCTATATCTTTATCTTCAACATACATATCGACATTACATACGTCCTCCTCACTAAAGCTAAGTCCATGGGATAAAGACGATGATAATGTTAATGTACAAGAATTAGAGGTTGATGCCTTCACACTCACATGGTAAGTATATGATATCAAAGGATACCATTTTGTTATTATGGCATTTTGTTTTCTTCTATGTCTCATAATATGTTTGTTCTCTGTGCGTAATCTCTTTATCACAGTGTCGGCTTTGGATTAATCGCATTCAACTTTCTTGTATTGGGCAATATGGGAGATATGGGTGTGGGAGGAGTTATAGCAAGAATAATGAACACCTTTGGCTAACATACATATAATAATATGAGCCTATATTATCAAAAGTTGAAAGTAAAGCTAACACTTATTGATCGGTACCAAAGAACTATTTTACGCACATTCACATCAACCATTAAAGACAAATACATGCCTACTGTGGCATCAAACAAGTATGTTGAACATCAACACATGTTAACTGAACTTCTCATAAGAACACAACCTCTCATACTATTGCAACTGATCTGCTAGAGCTACTCTCCTTATCTTTTCCCATTGACAATGGTAATCCCTTGGCTTTTCGAATATCAATAGGCAAATGGTCTGAATCGACATAAAACTCTCTACCCCATATACTCGAAACATAGCTAAAGGTATCATTACCCTCCTCGGAGAGATAGAATCTTATCCCATAATACTTCGCCAAATCAGCAGACGTATCTCGATCAGGAAAGTATGTCCGCATGAATTCAAATACCAGCGGTGTGACATACAGTGCCGTAAACACATCCACTGAGTAATGTTTCCGCGCGGCAAGGATGAATGGCACGATGGCTATTTGAAGAAGTGCCATTATCAACTTGAGCCATTTGAAATTAAAGTACCGAAAGACGATACATACGAATGACATTGTGTATATGGTATGACTTGAGAACATGAGATCACCACATCCGTTGGAGGCGTCGACGCGGAAGATGATATCGTTAAGCTCTGTTGGTGGTGCCCAGCCGCTGTTGATTGTTTGAAATGATATGTAGGGGGGAACGAGAGTTAGAGAACAAGTAGCACATATATGAATAGCATACTCCTACATAACACACATTATATACTCACGCTGGATTACCCTCAGCCGGTGCAGGACCAATCAACATCTCATCACTAGTTAATCCACTCTCAGGCACAGCATATCGACATTGTCGACTAGCCCCAGGTAATGTCGTTACCAAAAATGAAATCATCCTCAAAGTCTGACAAACAATTAGCGTCAATCCCAACCTTCTAACAATTTGCATACAATATATAGGCCTTCCATGTGGTGCACTCCACTTAACGACCAAATTACTAACAATACATGTAATAGCAATCCCCAATAATGTATAACATATATATTCACTAATCATCCAAAGTTCACCATCTAATTGTGGTAAGTAATCAAATGCTATATCTCTTAATGGGATACGATTCGCGGCATTTAATTGTGCATGTTGATAATAGGCAATGTTTGTTATTGATGAATGAAAGAATTGATAGAATATTGTGAATAGTACGAATAGTATGTCTACTTGTAACATTCGTAATTCTAATAGAAAATGTATTATTACATTTTCACGGGAACGTAGTTGGAAGGCATATTTTCTTCTTTGATTCTTATTGTGTGATTGGGATATTGCTCTAGTTCGTAGGGGTATTGTTTCATCACTTCCCATTGGTATCAAAGAAGTGGTTGAACTTTCATTATTTTCAATATTATCAAAATTGTCATAGGCTGGTGACAATGGTATCATTAACGGTGACGAACATTGAGGTGCACTACCCTCTACTCTACTATTCCCAACTATATTATTACGACGATATATCAACTTATTAGACTTGTTATTGGGAGTAGATACAGGAGTTGAACTCGTGTTCTCATCAGTATTTATAATATGATCACCACTCTCCTTACGTGTACGTGATGGAGTGCTTGAATTATTATTAACATCTGATGAAAATATATTATGTGGTCCCATTAAGAAGGGTGATGCGCCTAATACTGACCGTAGTACTGAAGGCGAGGGTTGTGTTGAACTAGGGGTATTGTTATACTTTGATATTTCTTCATCAGATGAGTCGGAGTTACTACTATCGCCGCCTATATCATCGTCTGTACCCCGTGGTGCAGCGACTCGTTGCCGTAAGGATTGTTTAGGTATCATATGTGTATGATTATAATGGTCATGGTTGTCTGTACTGTTAGTAAGGGGTAAGATAGAATCATCTTGTGTTGTGGTTGAGCTCGAGTTTGAACTCGTGCGTGAGAGTGGCGGCGTGCTACCACCGCTGACTCCAGGTGATCTTTGCAATACTTTTTGAGTTAATAACTCCATGCTATCAGCGCTGTTTTCTATGCAGTGGGGGATGCCATAGTAGGCTATTTGCCATGTGCTTTATTTGAACTTTAATGAAAATAGAACCTGAACTCGAACCCCAGGTATCCTTGACTGGTATCCTTCAGAAAGCACCCAAGAGTGGAGTCTTTTAGACCTCCTTCCTTTCTACTTGCTTTACATCTTCTGACAATGAGTGTATACATAATATGCATAAGTATGATCTAGAGAAGAGATACATTTACTGGTATGTACACAATTTACAGTCTTTTAGTTTAAGTCTCAAGCCTTCTCCTTCTCCTCGAGTCTTTGGTGTCTTTTGCACCACATTGCATCATGGGCAAGCAATCTACTTAAGAAGATGGAAGGGCCTGAAATAGTTTATCCTGTGCATTACGAGAAGATAACTATGATACTACCAAGAAGATGGGATAGCTTGGAATAATTTCTTTTGTGCCTCGAACAACTCTTCAGCATACTCGTAGAGCTGCATATCGTACATGTTATGTTTGTACAATTCATCCCAAGCCGTACTACCCTTTTCTATTAGATCATGTCGATTCTTATTCGGCCAATCCCAGTAGAGTAGTTTCTCTTGACATTCCTCGCGACGCTGTGTATGTTCTATAGCACGGAAGTTGAAAAATACGTCAAGACGCCGCATTGTTTCGGTCTTGTCCCGTAAGAGTCCTATAAGACATTTAGTCCGAAGCACTTCCTTTGCAATTGCTACATGTTCAGGTGCAAGCTCTCCACTCAATGTGTTAGATAAAAATCTAGTCATCCAGTTATTCTCCACTAAACTGCTCTTGGCGTATTGCTCAACACTACTCAAGCTTCCTACTTGTTCTTCATATTGTTTATTATTCTTCATGCTGTAATATAAACTCACTGCCCGTTCAATTGGATGGCGTATCATAGCAATCATATATCCCTGATGTTGTGCATCGAAGATGGAGGCAAGGTCCCAGAGATATGCAGAGCTTATCAAATCAATACTGGGTGAAGATCCTACATTCAATGTCTTTGCATGTTCTATTCCTTGAGGGTTTGACATGTCTACATTGGCAAACTTTACACCGTCTGGTCCTTCATTGATTCGTAGTTCATTAATTACAGTGATTGATCCGTCGTCTTTCTCATTCTCGGTACCTGTCATGCTTGATACTTCACTCTTGCCCTGCTGACTTGCAATAGTCAATCCCAAACAGTACGATGCTATTCTTGTTATAGTTGTTGATCCACTCCTTGGTATATGCCACAAGAACAGTTTATTCAATTTAGGATTGTATGGTTCTGAGAAGATATTGACTAAATTTGTTAATTGATCTGGAAGTTGTATAGATTCATCAACATTTGGTATCTCCTCTATATGTTGTATTATTGTGGCTGTATTGTTTATATCATCTTTTGTTGATAATGCTTCACGATTGCTGCCATCTGCATTTGTAGTTGAGGAGGTACTACTACTACCACGAAATGCATACTTTACTGGTCTTGATATATAATCATCAATACCTCTATAACCACCTGCACAACATACCAAAATAAGTAAAGCAAATGCTATTCTCGGCGCACGATTTACATCAGTTTTGTTTGTACTACTATCTAATGATGATTCCTCGATAATATCATCTAATCTACTTCTTGATGGTGAATCAGCCCATCTTCTCTTAACATTTCTTCTAGGTCTTTTTGATGTAATTGAAAAGTTATATCTAGGTCTCCCTCGTACTGTTGCTGTCTGTTTATGTTTATTCTTTGCATCAGATAATGGAAGCAGTGGGTCATCCTCCTCCTCAAAGTTATTGTAATCTTGTCTTCGACTTTCTGCCTCTCTTGCTCGACGCCGATCGGCTGATGATACGAGCTTCTCTGATACAGTACTGTCTAAATCTATTTCTGTCAACATACCTAATTACTCCTATGTTGGTTACTATACCAGTACTATCATTGTCCACTGCAAACACCTCATTATAATTTGTTACCGAATGAAAAAAATGCGTTTGGTCAAGATCGGTATCCTTGCTTGCCATCCCCCTGCATCATCGGAGGAGGTGAGATGAAGTTGCAAGTAACGGCTGCATAGCGGCTTGAAACAACGTCTTCTTACTATGTTACAACTACTATTCATGCCAGGCATGGCTGTATGCTTATTGATATCATTTGCAACAAGATCAGTCGAAGCATGGTTGTCGACAGGATCAAATTTCATTGGCAACAAAAGTGATGGCAAAGTAAATTATCATCGTCAGTATCTCTATCTACCCATCAACAGTAACATCAATATACATTATGATATCATGATAAAGAAAACACGAAGGGGGAGAGGTATGCAATCAACTAAAACATCCACACAACTAGCATTCATCAAATGGAAGGATACCACCGATGAAGATACTGAACCAAATATACAATTAACGTCAGAACAAGATCAGATATTAAGAGATGTAACAACAAAAATGGAAGAATCGTACGGTATAGGTTGGTTTGAACAATCTGATGCATGGGATGAATTGAAAGAAGAATATCCGGCACTGCAAGAGTATACGAATGATGAGTTAACGAAAGCATTTATATTGCAAAAGCCTACTTTCATTGAAGTATTCACAAAGACACCGCTGGGACCAATTCTTTTAGTGAATGCTATATTCAAATTAGGTGGTTTTAGTTGGTGTGATACCCCGTTTGGTAGTGCTGATGCATGCTTGTGAAGATGATAACATCATATTGACCTTATAAGCTGTAATACCTTATCTTTTTATGTTATCCTTTTCACTTGGTAATCTCAATTGATCTATATCGTTTGTATCAATTCTAGTTTCAATGTCTATAAAGTTTCCGGCATTCTCTCTATCAGGTGCAAACTCTCCAATCCGAAGTACTCTTGCTAAACTAGAATCACTAAAGAAAGATTCACATATCCAACAAACAGTTGCCAATGGCAATATGTCAGTAAAGGGCAGTATTTCTTCAGTGAACTCTAACAAAGCAACAATATTACTCCCTGAAAAGAGTTGTCGTAATAGTAAAGCTGCTATGGGTGCATAGATGACATCAACAAGCTCTCCTACCAAAGGTATGGCCTCATTTGCACTACCTAAAATATCGATACATATGCATAAGAACAGCTTTGCAAAGTCTAATTGTCGTGGTGGAGGATCATTTGCTTTCCGAAATTGTTTTTTTATTCCTTGTCTACTTGTTGATTGTATATCATTATCATTATTTGATACTTGATCTAATATAAACTTGCCTTGGGAGGTTATGATAGAAACTATTGCAACAAATATAACTGCTGCAAGCAACTCTGCCGCTATTATATAAGGTAGCTTTGATACTAAAGTTGACCAATAGTTATTAGATATAACTTCATTTGCAATTTGTGATCCATCGAATACAGGAACAGCACACGTCACCATTGTAGGCAGTGTTGATATTGTAGACGATAATACTGATGATGTGGTATCGAGTTGAGGAAGGGCATTGAGTACAGTTTTATGATGATACTTGCTATTGAAATTACCTACCCCAACAGCAGTTGATATAAAACATGGTCTAATCATTGTCAATAAGATATAGTATCACTCGTATGGACAATGAGGCAGGGTGCTACTCTCGCATCATTCACTTCTTTTTCTATGCAAGAAATGAAAAAGATTTCTCCTCCTCTTCATCTCTATCTACTCTATCTCATTCAACGCTCGGCAGTCTCCTCTTTCATATTGTTACGCGGCAGCTGCAGGCTTCTTACACCTATCTGTTACCTCTATCTAACACACCTATTATGTATCTGTTACCTCTTCAACCCACCTAATCAAACAATCTCATAAGTTCGTATTTCCCATTTAGTTATCAAAGACTCCCAATTGCAATGATGTGAGTGAGACAACAAAATGCAAATCAAAAATTAGCCGCCCAAGATAGAGCTCTAGCCTTCTACGAAGCCTGGATAGTACTTGCAATTACATAGGCTCAATAAATAGCATTCTAGTAGTGTATTGAAGTATATAATAACCATGGGTGAGTAGAGTAGAGTGTTTGCTTCGGGTTAATGGACTCCTAACCAGACGGACACAAAAAATGACACAAGATATGTCCAAAATGATATACTTTGGAAGTGCTCGAGTGTTTTCACGCTGGATATATCTAGATCGATGGTATATTTGATTGATGTTACAATGGCCACACATACCTACATGTTTTGCAATACTCACTAAACCTATTCCTCTTCCTCTATACCCGCAGTCCAAGAAGTCGAAGCATCAGATAAAGAAGAGGAACAAATAAATAATAATAATGATGGGAAAGATTATCAAACAACACCGGTAGCAGCATCTTGTCCTTGTGGTGATGTAGCTTACAATGTTGGGAAAAACTCTGCCGATGCATATCTAAAGAAGGAGGGAGAGGTATCAGTAGCAACACAATACTTTAACAAAGTCGAAAAGGAAAAGAAGAATACTAAGAAAGAGGATGGTACAAAGAATAAGAGCGCCCCTACTTGCTGCATACAATAAAGACGAAATAAAGATATATTACATGAGATGTCACACAAATATCAAATATTATAGCCCTATTAAGCGTAGATTGTGAATGAATATCCAAAGTGTTTCGTATTACAATCAATGGTTGAAGCGTTGTAGTAGGGGGTAGAGATGGGTGAACCACAAAACAATTCACAGACTCAATCGTTGTTCTACGTTGAAAGTATAGGAGAATGAAGAAGATCGGATCCCTAACGACATACTTAGCATTAATCATTGCCAGATTCGACCCTCTCTACCGCAAGCAAGTAACTTAAGCCCTCGAATCTCAAACATAGCAACTCTGTTCAAATCTTTACACACAAACATTAAATACATCTCAGTGATCTGGTCCTCTCCTCGGCATCATCTATCCTCTTACATTGCTTCCTCAAATAATCAAATAATAAAGATAGCCCGAGGGAATAAAATGGGTATCCGCAGCAACAACTCGCTGCCTGCAAAACTCACCCCTTCCTCCCTCCTCGCCGCCTATTGCTGCTCTAGAGATGCCGCCTGCGGAAAGGAACTCATCTAATACATCAAAATCATCATCTACTGATACCAATCTTGCCCCGTTGCTGCGTCATTTTGTCGGTATATCATTAATTGTAGAAACAAAGCAAGGTCGGACATTTCGAGGCACTCTTCGTGAAGCTGATATGTTTATATGAACCTTGTTCTATCTAAAACAACAACCAATAAAGGAAATCAAACAAGTGCATCAACTACAGAGGGAATATTAGCAAGTGAAGACTTTGATCTAGTACATATCCGAGGTCCATCCATTCGATATATTGTCTTTGGCGCCAACGTTGACATAACAGGTGTTATCAAAGCTGGACGTGATCGGGAACGTGCTGCAAGTGATAAGTATAGAAGGGGTGTTAGAAAAGCTCGTAAATGAGACTTTCGTGGACATTGTTATCAACAGTGTGCACTACATTACCCCCCAATAGACGATATCAATTTGCATCTGGTTTTGCTAGTTCGACAAGATTATATTATTATCAAAGAACATCACATTTTACAACATCAATAAGTATGGATTCAAATCAGTCTAAACGTCCCCGAAAAGAAGAGCTTAACATATCTCCATTTGAGGTTAAGATTGGTAAAGTTATAACCACCTGTCCTAAATGTTTTGGTGAGGGTAAGATACGTGCTCCGTTATCAAAAAAGGAACGTGCTAGACGAAAGCAGATGAAACAGAACAATACAACCAAGTCAGATGAAGACAACACTTCAAATAACGAAAGTACTAATGCCCAACCTCCTCAAATGAAGCTCTGTCGTGCATGTGATGGTTCAGGTTTAACTGCTAGTCCACTTCATTGCTCTGAATCATCATCAAGTACAAGTTTAGACGAACCAATCAATACACACCAATCATCATTACCACTATCAGTTGCTATTGTTGGCGGGGGCATAGGAGGAATTGCCTTGGCTGCCGCATTACAACATAGGAATATTCCGTGTGTAGTATATGAACGAGATACATCATTTGAAGAGCGGAAGCAAGGATATGGTCTCACGATGCAACAGGGAGCTAGGGCTCTTAGATCACTTGGCTTCTTTTCATTCGCCGATGATAACGACGAAGAGAAGGAAAGCAATCCTAATACAACAAAGTTTGGTTTCCATTCAACTAAACATATAGTTCATAAAGCTGACGGAACAGAAGTAGGCAAGTGGGGCATGAAGGTATGGGGAGGGAGACATGAGAAGGGAAGACAGCATGCCAAACGACAAAATGCACACATATCACGTCAAAACTTAAGAAAGATTCTACTAGATTTACTACGACCAGGAACAGTCAAATGGGGATACAAATTTGTGGGGTTTACAGAACAAAGCAATGCACAGACTGATAACGTCAACTCTCAGTTGAACTTGAAATTTCAGAGGAGACGATCTGACTGTGATGTGTCAGTAGAAGAAGAGTGTAGAGATGAGCTGTTTACTGCCAGTGCCACTGTTCTTGTAGGGTGTGATGGTATACGAAGTGTTGTCAGGGAAAATAAACTCGGAGAAGATGTGGCACCACTCAGATACTTGGGGTGTATTGTCATCTTGGGGATTGTACAATCACAAGATAGTTCACTAACTGATGGAGAAACAGTCTTTCAGACAGCGGATGGAACAACTAGGTTATATGCAATGCCATTTGCACAGCCTGGAGAAGAAGCTTCTTCTGATATAGTAAATCAAGACAAACAAGATAGAGGATTGAGCATGTGGCAGTTGTCATTTCCAATGGAAGAGAAGGATGCTAAAGAACTGAGCAAACTCGGACCTTTGGCACTAAAGACCGAGGCATTAAGAAGATGTGGCAAATGGCATCATCCCATCCCAGATCTATTATCACAAACACAAGAGAACCTCATTACAGGATACCCTTGTTATGATAGATCAATTGTAGACAAGGAGGTGTTTCGAAATGGCCGTGACGATTCATCATTTTCTGGTGGAAGCTCTTTTGTTACCATGCTTGGTGATGCTGCTCATCCAATGTCTCCATTTAAAGGGCAAGGTGCAAATCAAGCTTTATTGGATGCTGTACTCCTTGCACGGAAGCTATCCAGTGCAGCTCGTGTCAACAATAATAAGAAGTTCAAAGATAATGAACATAATATAAATGATCGTATAAGAGATGCACTTGCTATGTTTGAAGAGGAAATGTTAGAGAGGTCTTCTGTCAAGGTCTTGAAGTCTGCAGAAGCAGCCAAGTTTCTACATACAGAAGTTGCAATCCAAGAAGGGAACATAACAAGAGGGGCGGCAGCGTCCAACAAAGAAGGAGTACCAGCAGTTACTGATAGTTAAATCAGTAGTATATGAATCATCAACAAATCTTTACAAAGCAGTGATCTTAGTTTACCATGATCAACTAATTCTATACAATAGAAGCATTCATATGTCATCACACATGTCTGTGCATTTGCTATCTCCAATCCTTCCTTTTATCAACTCTTCCTTACAGTTTGAGTTCGTAAACAACGTTCATACTCATACTCCAAAGCCTCATGTACCAAGTGTCTCGATGATAGTACCAACTCACTCATCTTCACAGTAGATAAAGAGTCGTCTAATGCATCATCAGTATCAGATGTATCATAACTCTGCGGCTGTGAATCGTCTGCTTCTACTTCTGTTGCAACCTCATCATTATCAACTATGTTCTTCAATGAAGTAGAGCTCATGTGTGGATCATTCATCTTAACAGTAGAAAGAGACGACGAGGAGCGCTCTATTGCATCAATGTCATCTTCACTTTGAGATTGATGGGATCCTATTACCTTTCTTCTTTTCTTCAGCCATGTGAATATACTACCAAAGGTTGAATGAGACCGAGGCACAATAGATGAATCCTTTGTCTTTGTTAATTCTATAATATCTCCATCACTCATACTCATACTCTTACTTCTTCTTTTACGGATGTTTCTATGATGTGTACTCATTATTATCTTGAGTAGTTTCTATTATTGCTATTGCAATAGTATAAAAGCCTTATTCTGTACCAACATATGGGCTGAAGATAGGAGATAGACCATTATAGAGGTGCAAACAGCCTGCTTCTTATTATATGATTGATGTTAACAAGGGGGATAACCCTACGAAAAACATCGTTAGAACACGCTTGCCCAAGTAGTAGTCATCTCCTCCCTAGAGATGTCATTATCCAAGTCCAAGGCCATTTGATTCATTTTCACACACTCTCGAAAACTTAATAGACATAGCCCAGGGATAACCCTACGCCTTTGGCTCATTTGGGTTCAATAGTTTGGTTCATGTCAGAGTTAATGCGCAGGCAAAGCGATGAGCGATGTAGTAGTAGATGTACCCCAAAGTAGAGGAGGCGTACGCGTAGAGGTTTCAAAAAGAAGAGATATCGTCGAAGGAGCAGTAGGAGTTCATGATACTATCAACATGACGGCATCAGCAAATTATCATTACCAATGTCCAACCCGTAATCATTTGATGGTTGTTTGTGGTATGCCATACCGATATGCAGTAAGTGTGTTGTGTAGATGTGGTTTGCAATGTGTATGCACTGCTGATGACGGCGGAGAGAGGAGACGGACGACGACGACGATGACGACGATGTGTGGAGAATGATTATGTCAATAATATGTGCATGTGATATGCACATATTCAACATTGCTCACATCTCAAATATCCATTATCCTTGCACTACTACACAGCACTTCCGTCAACATGGATTCTACACAGGTGAGATACATCGCGGTACGAGGTTGCCGCATGGATTAGGCAAGTGGCGTAGTCCAGACGCCTCGACATATATGGAAGGCGAGTGGTTCGATGGGCATTTGTATATGAAAATCAAACCTCAACAAGGAGAACATAACAATAACAAGATGATAGGACAACCAGAACGGCAGAGACACCGTGCATCGGAGAGTGACCTATCATTGAGTGCACTCCTCGAACCGATTATGGAACATAGTAGATGTTCAGATGACGACGATGACAAGACGATCAAGCCACGTAAACCCAAACGCCGTGCCCGTCGTGTGACGGCTGTTGAGTCTTCTAACATTGACAGAAAACAGCTATCCAAATCATGGACAGCGGGTTGTGACTATGATCCTCCAGTTCCAACAAAGAGTAATAAACGCCCATCGATTGTGCACACTGATCCAATCTATTGCGTACCAATAAACGATAACGTAAAGACTACTACGCAAAAGAAGTCTCGTTTCCAAGAGATCAAGGAACCAGAAGATAATGATCCAATTATTGAGGAAGAGAAGAATCTTTCCTTTTGTAGGGAAATAGTCTCTCCTTTCCAGGAAGTCAAGGATCCTCCTGCCAATCTTTTCATCCCTCCAGCTGATCTTTCATTCTGCCAATCGTGTGTGTAGAATGTGGTTGAGCTTTGTGGTGTTTACTTAATCATTGCAATTCGGAAGTGGATTAGTATTATTAACCATATGTCAAAAGCTAATACTATTTAATGAAATGATCAGCAATCAGCGGCGAGCAGCTATGTTGCACATAAGTAGGTAAATACTTCTCAGTCAAAACATTCCATTATAAATAAAGCTTGTCCTCCTTTCTTTAGATTGAGTGTTGTTAAGATGTTTGAAAAGAGATGCCGACTGATGATAATTTCATGTATATGTCGTTGGAAGAAAAGAGACATATATCATGTGTGTATTTCGAAGATAACATATCATTTGTGTGTATAGCTCTGCTCATGGTTGGTTCTTATTACTGAAATCAACCTCTGTTTTCCGACTGTATTGGATGCTCATCTTATTGTAATGTAGCCAATTCTCATAAACCCCCTCTTACTTGCAATGTCCCACCAATACCAAATTCCACTCCTTTGTAAAACCCGTGAATGGTTGACCTCTTTTTGGGTGCTTCCTCCATTTATTATAATGACACTTCTTACATAGATACACGTCCTCCCCATCTTTTGCATCCTCACCTAATACAGCCACAACACTATCATATGTATAAATAATCTCAACAATTGCTGCATCTAATGGTACCTTATACTTCTCTTTATCATCGTCTGATGATATTTCACAGCAACCACCACAGACGCTATTGCCTCTTCTCGGACCAACATTTTCACTTGATCGATTGCAAACTTCTCAACGATGGCCGGGACGACCACTGATATTATTATGATAAACTACCGCCTTATATATGTTACTGGTGCCTGCAGCAAATAACAACAAGAAGCTCGTTAGCTGCGGTGTATGTAATGTAATCAAAGTTCATCTCCTCCGATATTCGGCGATCTAACCACCTCCTTCTTTTCAGAGTAGATAGAGACCAGCACCATTTGAAAAAAGTCTACTAATAATATTTTATCGATGAATGGTGATAAATCCACCGTACGACTGTACTGATAGTTCCTATTATAGGTCTTCCGCCGTATGTAGTTCTCACCGCGGCTAGATATAAAGCAAAGAAGAAGTGGCTCTGTCGCTCGCTGATTCGATGTCCAAAAATTTATTGAGAAACTTTTGCTGAGCACTATCGTAAGCAGTTGCAAAGCTACGATAACAATAGCCCCTCTATTGCAATTAAAAGCGGCGCCAAACAGTATTGCAAGAAGATGAGTGGTAAAGATGATAATATAATATTAGAGGAGGCCGATATACCACCGCCACCGCCTCCGCCACCCCCAATACCACAACAGCAAGAGAAAGACTCACCTCTTCTCAAATCAGTATCGCCCAAAGTAACAGCCTCTTCTTCTTTATCAACGCCCAACCAGCCACATACACTATTACACAATACAGAATTATATGTAGAAGGTGGCACTGGTACAATATCAACTACAGAATTATCAGCTAGAGATTTAACATTAACTCCCTCGGCTGATACTACTATAAATTCCTCCACTAACAATCCTCCTCCCAACAACACTATTGCCCAACAACAACAACAACAATCTGCACAACAACAAAGTATATTATCACCACCACTACTCTTATCAATATCAGATAATTCACCCGCCGCAGAAGCACTCCGTGCCAATGCTGATGTACGTGTTTCCAAATTACATAAATTAGGACGATCAACGAAATTACAGGCTGGTGTTCGTGTATTAAAAAGTAGTGTCAAGTTAGCAAGTGGTCAGGCGCCGCATTATTCAGATAAGCGTGGTGCTCCACCGTTTGTTTCACCTAGGAATCAAGGTGGTAATAGTAGTAATGTAAATAGTCCAAATGGTGATACAAGTTTGTTAAAAAGTTTAAGTGCCACACTTGCAATACCAGAGGTGGATGATGAAATTGATCAACAGCAATTTGTTGGTAGTGACTCTTCTGATAATCAACAGCTTTATGTACATAATAAACAATTAAGTGAAAGAGATGGCAATGAATCAAGTATTGGCAGTAATGACAATAACGATATAATACAACGAAAACGAAGTGAGTCATTAGAAGAAAAGATATTGGCAGCTGCAATACCATCCACTACTTCGAAGGATGAATTATCTATAAATATTTTAGATGATTCGAATAATTCGGATAATAGACCGTTTGGTGAACAGATTCCAATTACTAGTGCATTACAACAACAGAAGCAGTTACAACAACAGGAGATAAGAGAAACACCAGACAGAAGCTCTACTAGTAGACATACACGAACATCGAGCATGTCGCACATCACACATGCCGCAAATTGTTCAGCCGTAGCAGCGGCATGTCGTGCCGGTGAAGAATTTGATAGAAGACGTGTTACTGTTAGTAATGATACTGATTTATCTAGTAATATACCACCGCCGCCGCCGCCAAATAATCCGACATACTCAAGTTTTAGAAGAAGTAGTCCAGCATCATCAACATCGTTACGGCCAAAGTTAGGAGCGTCATTTAAAGATTCACCATTCTCGACATCATTGGCTACCTTATTCAATAGTAAATCAAGTGATAAACAATCAGTCGAAGAGAATGATACCAATACATCCAAAGATGAGAATAATAAAGTTTCAATAATGCCTCCTGAAATGAATATATTTAGAAGAGCATCCATGAGTAAATTACATCAAATGCCAAGTGAGATTAGTGTAGCTGAAACGACACGACATGCTAATATACGACAGCTTTCTAGTGGTAGTGCCACCGCCGGTGCTGGTGGAGGAGTTGGAGCTGGTGGAGATGTTGCATCCCAACGATCATCGGTATTGAGTGATGACATTGTTGATAATATATCCGATGTAATGCTACCACCAGCGGCAGTAGTGGGTAAAGAAGAAAGAGTACAAGAGGGAATGGTAGATGTTGATACAACATCAGTATCATCACCAAAAGTTAAAAGAGTAGAGGTAAATCCAATTGTAGTTGAGATACCGGGTAGTAGTAGAATACAGGAAGAAGGAGAAACTAAAGATGAGGAAGAAGAACGATTGTTATTATCCGAAAACACCGATGCAGTAGTAGAGCAAGAGACGAAAGATCACGAACAGCAACGCAAGGCAATGTTAGCAAAGGCTAAGAAGTCATTATCACGACGTACTACCAAGAAGAAGCTACAAGATACCGATGACGATGATGCATTTCACTTCCATGGACCTAAACAAGTACGCAAATGGGTACGTAAACGTCGTACGAAAGAAGAATCGAAGAATCAACGATCCTACGTCAAAGGAAAAGTAATAGATGGTAAACATGAATTATATACAATGAGTATAGCAGTAATGTTTGGTATGAGAACAAGTATCGGACGAACAAACTTGGCAATGAGTCAAACTGCACATAATGAACGACGATGGTTAGATAATGATGATTTAATGGCTGTAGAGAAGTACGAATTCCCACCACGGGGGAGTGATATAACGCCTCCACATCAATTAAATCATACATTCAAATTTAAGGATTATTCACCATTGGCATTTGCATACCTCAGACGGATGTTTGGTGTTAATGAATATGATTTTTTATTATCAGTTTGTGGTAATGCGAATTATATAGAATTCCAATCAAATGCCAAGAGTGGACAATTCTTCTTTTATTCACCGGATGGTAAGTATATGATAAAGACAATGACGAATACCGAGAGTAAATTCCTGAGGAGGATACTGCCGCATTACTTTCGACATTGTGCCAAGCATCCGAATACACTTATAACGAAATTTTTGGGCATGTACCGTGTTAAGCTGTACCATTTGAAACGCAATGTTAAGTTTGTGGTAATGAAGTCAGTTTATGATACCGATAAGTACTTGAATCAATTGTTTGATGTTAAAGGATCAACCACCGGCAGAGATGCCAACCCAGGCGATGCAGTTAAGAAGGATAATGATATTAGACGAACATTACCCGATGGTGCATTCGTCTTGGAGCCTGGATTACAAAGTAGATTACGAACACAGGTCGAGCATGATTGTCAATGGTTGAAATCTATGAAGATTATGGATTATAGTATGTTGATTGGTGTGCATAATATTGCACATAGAAATACCAAGACGGCTTTGAAATCAACCACATTGCAACCAACGAGAGTACAGTCAAATGATGACGAAGATATCCAAGATAACTCGTCATATGATGCCTCAAATGCAACCCTTGATAAGTTCTTAGATGTTGACGATGATGATAGCTACCTTGATGGTACACATCAAAAGGGTAAATCACTACTCGAGTATGGAGTGACCTCAAATAACGCTGATGATGCTTCTAATACACGGCCGACAATTCGTGTCTTTGCAAGTTCAAACCTTCATGATTATGCCGATGACGAGTCATCAAAAGATGGACATCATACTAAGGAAACAGATGCCATGGTAGAAAAGGCAATTGAAGATATGTATTGGCCATTCCATCGCTTTTACGACATACAAGGACTACGCCGAATGAACCCAATTAGAGAATCTCTACTTGTTCCGCAACCAAAGAAGAAGGAAGCAGATCAGACTGATGAATTAAAAGAGGAAGAGAGTACTAGTTCGAAACTTCGCGACTTGTTCACATTTGGACATCAAGCTCCCATGACTAGCGGAGGAACTTGTGACTTGCCAACATTCGAGAAACCTCTCTCATATAGAAAGGACGGAGGTTTCATGATGGACACATCAGCCATGGACTTACCCATCAAGATGAGCGTGCCCGGTGCTCCACACATGGCCGAGTATTGTGATGGTAAGATATTCTACATGGGTATCATTGACATCCTTCAGCAGTTCAATATAAGAAAGCGAGGTGAGGCTCGATACCGTAGACTTAGCGGCAAGGGTTGGGAAGCAGCGAGTTGTGTCCATCCTAATCTTTATGCTGATCGATTTGTACGCTTTTTCGATGAGTATACTGAATGCCGTTCTCCTCCGGTTACAATTACTGAAGAGAATGCAGAAGAAATCGAGCTTGAAGCATCAAGTCTTGCCTCTCCAAGCAAAGATGACAACTTTAGTAGTTACGAGATAAAGTCAATTACTGCCGATACTAATATCGAGGATAAGGCTCGAGGATAAGGCTGAGAAACTGAAGACTGAAGATAAATCTGACTAGGAGGGTTGGTATGATGTTGTAAAATAATGGATCATTACAATCTACTTCATATCACTATCGCATTTTCGAGTAACATGTTCAAAACGTTATGTATGAGTCTATGATTAATGAAGTGTATTCATCTGCCCTATCTATCCTAATATCATGCTAATACCCTTGTCTGTCAAATAATTCACGGCCTTGAAGACCAAAGAGCTCCTTGGCATAGTCATACAGCTGCATATCATACTTGTTGGCAGCCGCTATTAAGCGCCAAGCTCGTGTATCGTGTTCAACTTTTGTGTGTTTATGTTTCATTGGCCAAGTCCACTCTAACTTCTTCTCTAGACAGTTCTGATCCTCTTCATCCCTTGGCCTCCACCCAAAGTACTTTTGAAATCTTTCAAATGTCTCGTGTTTCTCTTCTAACAATCCAATAAGACACTTCTTTCGTAATACCTCCTTGGCTATATTAAGATCATTCTCTGTAAGTTCTCCCTTGGTTAACTCATTGGTTAGGAAACGGGTCATCCTGAAGAAGAATCAAAAGGAGGAAGAGAGGGGTTAGCTCATGCCATAATATAGAGGGTCGTTCAAGAGACACCAGATACTTACCAATTATTCTCTGCAAAGCCATTCTTGTAAAACTTTTGTATTGTTATGTCAGCAAATTGTTCATTCCTCGTTTCGGGTGCTCTCCATTGTGTCTCTTGGATGAAGTAGAAGAGACTTGCAGCTCGTTCAACAGGATGGCGGAAGATAGTAAACATCCTACCTCTTCTTGTAGGTGTAAACAATGTTGTTGCTTCATGAAGGAGGGGAGATATGACAGCATCCGCCAATCCAGACGAGGCCAAGTTTAAGCTCTTGGCACGAACAATTCCTGAATGAGTTGAAGTATCGACATTAACAAACGACATGGTCGGTCCAAACTTTAGTACCTTGAGAGTATCATCCTGATTACCCCCACCTGCATCGGCAGCCAAGGTCAAGTGCAGGCAGCTGAAGAAGAGTTGCCAAAAGGAAGAGAGGGTTAGGCTAAAGACATTAAAAGTTCATTCAAGAGACACCAGATACTCACCTTCCTAGCAAGTCATTCATAGTACCCCCACCAGATCTAGGCACATGCCAATAAAATGGTATATCAATCCCTTTCTGGAATAACAAATCATCAACATTTGCCAAGACATCAAACTTGGCAGGTAGTTGTATATTGAGATACTGCTTATCCATCGTATCGAATGTATCTGCTGCATCGATTTCTGCTGATATCATTGCATTATTATTACCGTATTGTTGGTCTTCATAATTGCCGCCATTGTTGTTATTGTCGGTATAATCCAACACTTGATCGTTATTATAATCTTGGATGTTCCGTCCAACATTATCAAAGTTATCATATGGATCACGATCTGAGTTTGCAACTCGGAATTCAATCTCATCTTGATATCGTCCAACACTGGCTTCTCCATTGTTGCTGCTTGGCATTCTATAAACTGCAATAATTGCTGATAGTAGAATAAAGAGTCCAATAGTTCGTGTCGTACTGCCCTTATCCTTATCATGTCTTGATCTCTTGTTCCCTCGAGGTGATCCTATTGGACTTGATCCAGGTGAACCATAATAATCAATTGTACTTTCTTCATCATTATCAACAGTACTACTACCACTACGCTTGACAGATTGTCCTTCTTCTAACAATAACTCTTCTAAATCATCTGAATCTGTTCGATCAAATTTCTTCCGTCGTTCAATCCTAGGTGGTTTGGGAAAGAAGTATCGTGTAATATGATGTTGTGCCAATCGTAAGTAGTGCAATATACCTAAACCCTGTGTCGTTGACTCGTTAGTACCCTCGGAAATAACCGATTGGCCACTACTACTGCGTAAGCTTGGTTGATGCATTGTGCTTACTCCACCCATTCCCAATCGACTAACATCAAATGTTGACTCAGTGTCAATGTAATTACCACTTGATTCAACAGTTGACAAATCATCTGTCATACTCATGCTACTCATTTGTCGATGATGCTGTGATTGTTGCTGTTGTCGTTTCTTAGCACTAGGACGACGCGACGTTGGTTTATTGGTATTATTCATTGCATAATCAATTTCATCGTTAACTCCATTATTGTCAATGATATCATTGTATGATGATGTACTTCGTGTCCCACTACCTGTACTGTTGTTACCACCACTCCCTCCACTGCCTGACCCGCTCCGTATCATTACATCTCTATTCGATGATGATCCATATGGACCTGGTATTGCCATGCCCTTGTTCGATGACTTCTTCTTACTAACACCACTTCTAGTTGATTTATTCTTCCGATGGATCATTCTACTACTACTGCCAGCACTGCTAGTGCCGATACCATTACTAGTATTCATCCATGACAAGTTATTCGCATTCCTATTCGATTGTCTTGGAAAGCTATTCGGTATATTCTGGTACGAGCTATAATTTGATCCGGCTATACTACTGGTAATTTGTGATACAGAATCGGACGTACCGTCATCACCAGCTGTCCGGCGTCTTTGATAGGTGTATATGAAAGGTGATTCAGTTGGATCAGTCACAGTGCTTAATGTCTCATCCTCGTGGAGTGTTGTATTATGTATTTTAAGTTTGGATATTGGTATTAGATTTGAGTTATTGTCGTAACTTTGTCTGTGATCATGTCGGGTTGATTGTGGTGGTGGTGGATTGAGCTCTTGATGGAAGTCTTCAGCTTGTTGTTGTTGCTCTTGTTCATTATGATGCTGGTTAAACCGATGTTGTTGACCACCCCGTAACGGCGTGGCATCAGGACTAGACTGCGGTGGTACATTTTGCTGAACAATTGATCCACACCCACCCCGTCCATCATCCGGTAAAGAAATACCACTAATCCCCATCCCTCCTCCTGGTAAACTAATATCATCAATTAACGAATCAACTAACGAACTCCCGACTAATGATGGATCACGTAACCCTATCTTTTGATTAGTCATATTCATTTGATTTAGATTTGATGTATTAGTTGTACCAATAAAACCATTGGATGTAAATGTAGGATTAACATGATCCTTCGAATGCATTTGTAACTTATGTTGACGTGTTGCATCCCCATCTGTCCATAATGTATCATTATCAATATCCTTTGTATCTTCTGAAATTGTTATTGTTTGTGATTCTTCCGAGACTGGACTAATTTCTGTGTTAGTATCATCTTGCTGCATACTGCTTCTACTTGGTGTGTTACCGCTATTGGTACTTAGTCCGCTAACAGTAGTTTCACCTGTCACACCGCTTATAGTTGTTGTTGGATTAATCGTTACTGTCTCGCCATCTAATTCAGAATGTTGTAGTGGTGGTGTACTCTCTGATAGACGCTTTTCAAGTGCTCCCTCTGCATATAACAAAAAAGATGAAAGAGAATTGGATGAGTACATATTGAAGATTGATCAAGCAGAATAGATGCAACATTCCAAAATATGGCTTTGACTAAAAAAACTTACCGTGCGGTATTATATTCTCCAAAGATGGTACTCTCTTATCACTCCCATCCAATAACTCACTGTTATTTTTTACATCGTTCCGTATAGGTATTGGAAATAATGCAGCAGCAGTGTTACTCACATCTTGTGTTATATTATGAGAAGCTGTTGGTAGTATAATATCATTCTCAATATCAAAATCTAATGCCCTTGATGATATATTCGATACAATTTGAGGTGAATTACTTTGTGTATTACCACTACTAATGTTAGAACTTGCATTCTGTATAGGTGGCGTAGTATCTGATAATCTATTTATATCATGTCTACTATTATTGCTTGGTAGTCTGATATTATTATTATTATTATTACTATTATTATTATTTGTGGCAATAGTTGGTGGTTGTTGTACTGATAACGGCAGTATATTATCAGTAGTTGATATTATATTATTTGAATCAGCCTCCTTATTATCCTGCTGCTTTACATTATCTAAAGGTTGTATATTATTATCAGTAACACCATCAATATTATTATTTGAAATTATAGACTTGACATCAGAAATACTTGATAGTATATTATCCAATCCCAAGTCATCATCATCTGAGTTTAGTATATCATTTAATAGATTTATATCTTCCTTCTTGCTATCTACAATACCATTGATATCATTGTGTAGTTCGTCGTCATCATCAATTATCACACCCCGTACTACTTGTGGATTATTAGAATTTCCACCACTATTTCTCAATTTTCCTCCTTTACCCTTATTGTTTATAGTAGTAGTTACGCGGTTATTTTTGTAGGGGTTTAGTTTATATGTACTGTTATCAATACCATTCGTATTAGTAGTATTAGTAGAGGTAGGATGTTGACGAGAACGACGTGAGGCTGATGTACGCCAGCTATTACTTTTTCGTGATGCTGCTGTTGTTGGCATTACTTTATGTTGTTTGTTGGTTGTTCACAATACCAAGGGCTCTATGTTGTAGTTTAATATCGATGAGGGGTATGTATAAGAGGTTATTGAGATGGGGCTACTGCTCTCCTTTCATCATCATCATCATCATCAATCAAATACATTTCTCAATTTGCAATGACCGCGGCTCAGAAATAATTGAAAAGAAGACATTTTGCCTTGGTGCTGGTCCCTTAGTTTGCTCTTGCTGGTCCCTTAGTTTGCTCTTGGGGAGGGGTATGTTGCGAGCAGTGGCGGACGGCAGCAATTGTATGTTGTTTACCCAGTTACCCAGTGATATTACTTGCAAATTATTCGGCAAGGTGATATACGAGATCGTCTGTGGTAGTCGTTAATTTTAGGCACCTATCAAAATATTATATCTATATTGTGAGCAAAACAAAATCATTTATTCTCGACCACACAATTCAGAAACATCAACTTGATATAACTATGAAAAGCTCAATAGAAAGGACAAAACTTGTTCAAAATGCAGAATTTAGTAGCACAGACAATACTAATGATACTGTCAATACATTTGATCGACATAGTGTATATGGAGGACCGGTAACCTCTGCTACAATTCGTTTCCCTCCCCCTCAAATTGGTATGATGCTGCAATCAAGTATTGACAACTCAACCACTACTAGTACTAATCAACCAAGCAACGATCAACAACTAAATCAAGAAGAACAATACAATAAACTCAAATCTCAAGGGCGTATAATATTCTCAAAAGGTTCATGGATTGAAAGTCATCCTCTAAGTACTAATACATCTACGACAACATCTATTGAAAAGAAGGATGACACAGTTTATAAAATACTTGCATTTGGTGGTAATAATAACAACAATCATGATATTTATAGTAGTACAATGGAAGGTGTGCGGGGTATGATATTCCCATCTTCTTTTTCTTCCTTGTCTTATTCAAATGATGATACTACTACTATTCACAATAAAAGAAGTAACACAAGAAGTAGCATCTCATCATTAATTTCAATTGTTGCCTATGGAGGACGCCGTCTTAGCTTAATATCAGGAGGTGGATTATGGAATAATACAAATTCTACTACTAAAGAAGAAGATGACGACTTTGAATATATACCAATAATCAACAAATCATCTACTTGTTGTTCATATATCGAGGTATCAGATTGGATACATGATGTTCGTTTGCTTGAGATTGATACTACCTTCATCATGACAAAGCAACAACAGTTGTTTCTAATTGCAATAGGTATGGTGAATAATAATGTTGAGATATGGGGATTTCATGCAGCAATGAATAATGAAGGTAGTAGTGGAATAGTACTCCATCCTACAAGGCTTCAGTGTATCACATGCAGTGTTCGATGTATGACTTATTCTCTATCGTTCTATGGATGGAATGATGATTGCAGTAATATACAATGTAGTACAGAAGGTTGTGATTCACTTGTACTACCTTCGTTAGTAGTTGCATCTGGTACAGTCTTTGGAGAAATCATAGTATGGGGAGCTATTAGTAATCAGGAAACGACAGCATCGTCAACCGAGCAAGACAATCATTTGTCAACCATTGTCAAAGATTGGGTTGCAAACAGAAGAGATATAACAAAATTTACTTCAAGAATACGAGTAACTCCATCATACACACTTAAAGGTCACCTTGGTAGTATATTTGCAGTAAAGTTTAGCAAATGTGGAAATTACATTGCATCCACGTCTGATGACAGATCAGTACGATATTGGACACTAACAGAGACGAATGACTCAGAAATCGAGGATAAGACAAATTACAACATTATTGTTAGTAGAAGTACAGATGATATACTTTCCTTACAATCATCACACACATATAAATTAATATGGACAGGATGGGGACATACCGCACGAGTTTGGGACGTCTCCTATGCATCATCATCATCCTCTTCTTCTCAAACAAGTCAGTTTAACAACCTTCCAATACTAGTATCAGCAGGAGAAGATGGCGTAGCACGGTTATGGAGTCCACTATCATCCGAGAAGGAGATTGCACATCCACTAAGGGGACATAGATGTGAATCATTATGGACAGTAGATGTTTGTGAAGGTGTAGTTGTCACGGGAGGTAATGATGGAAGTGTCAAGTTATTTGAGATTGAAAGTCGTATAAGGCCGGAAGGCGAGGCTGTTCAAACAATTACTATTCCAGAAGACCCTTCTTTACAAGTAAATGAAAGTACAGTTGAAGACGATAAAGTTATCAATACAGATGATAATAGAACCTTACCCCAAAAGAAGAAGAAGAAAAAGAAGGTCAAACCCAAAGGACAGGCAATCTGTGGAATACAATTCTATGGTAAAAAAGAAGGTGATGTACAATGCAATTTGTTGATTGCAACGAGGGCCGGTTGTCTCTTCTCCCTCGACTTGGCGAGCAATTCCGAATGGACAACTAGCTCTTGGTCAGATCAAATTGTTTTGGCATCTGATAACCAGCAACACCTAGATATCAACCCGTCATCAGGCAGTTGTTTAGGTGTTCATCCAAGTGGAGAATCTGCAGTAGTCGGGACAAAGGAAGGATGGCTTGTCATCACACCCATCGGTCAGTCGTTAAATCATGAGCAAAAGAATATTGCATTTCGTGTTCCTTCCTATCGACCAGTCCAATCAATATCCTTTACTAATGATGACTTACTTCTAGCATTTTACGCTAGAGGAGTCATCTTATTCAGTTTTAATGAGTCACCGACACCTCTTCATATTCTGACTATTGGTACCCCTGGTATTTGTATATCGTTTGCATACAATGAACAAAGTCAAGCAATGTATGTTGGTGATAGTAGAGGAAACATTGCATACTTTGTCATGAACCAAGCAACATTAGAGCCGAACGAGGATCAAGATGCTCTTCATCCACAGGAACAACAACCAACTAGTCTCCTTACAAAGGTTCATGGGAAAGAACATGTCACTGGTATGACCATTATCAAGTCGACTGGTATCCTTGTATCAGTGGGGAACGATGGATGTTTACATCAATGCAAGATTGATACAGATGGTCAACTACAAAGGCTATTGTCAATACCAGTTCCTAATGTTACAGGGTTGAGACATGTGTGGAATGTGCCTCACCCTGACAATGGTGATGCAGGTATAATCATTTCAGGATTCTATGGTAACGACTTTGTAGTGCTTGATAGTATCAATGGTTATGAGTATCTAAGAATAGCCACTGGCGGGAGACAGAGACAAAAAGCCTTCACAACTAACGTGCCTCCTAACACTTATGCAATGGCAATACTAAACAGTCAAAAGGATGGTGGTGGCAATGTAATTGATCTTCACTCTTCACCCTCATTTGGCAAATACAATACATTGACATCTGGCAATGAAAGTTATAGCCTCGGATCATCTTTCCACGCAGAGACAATTAATGATGCATGTTGGGTAGATTGTTGGGTAGATGGTTCTGAGTGCACATATCTATTGACTGGTAGTAATGATTGTTCTGTTAGATTGAGCAAATTTGAGGGAAACAAGTTTGTATCCACAGTAGAGCTGCCGCCTCATGAAAGTTGCGTGAGAGGAGTATGCTTGAGCCGTCACTCGAGCTCTTCCTCGTCTCTTTTGGTAACCTGTGGAGGCAAACTTAGTATGGAGTTCTATTTATTAGATGATCAAGATTCGACTGGTAGTGTGTCTTTGCTATGCTCTTATCGGATGTTATCGGGCAAGACTACTTCAATTGATCACCGAATGAATACAGTAAGAGCAGTTACCTTACTACCACAAGACAAACGAAGTCATTTGGTTGTTTCAGGAGACTCTGATGGTAATCTCCATGTATGTATCATCTCGGAACTCCAAGCTAGTGCGAGAAAGACTACTATTGGATCGATACTTCGAGGTAATGGACGGCCTGCACTGTGTCTAGAGTTGATACGCTGTTGTGACAAGGTGATTGCGTTTGTTGGCACAACGAGTGGTGAGATATCAGTTTGGGTATTTCCAGGCAGTGTAATCTCAAGTGATAATGATGATAATGAGGTTCATCTTGGAGAAGGAACTATGCCAACTTCTCCACTGAGCACATTTAAGGCACATCAATCAGGTGTTAATGGCTTGAGTTTATCGCTGCTTGAATCTCAGGCTAGTTCATGTGATGACGAGTTCAGTGTTGTGGTTTGCTCAGTGGGAGATGATCAAGCTCTTTCTACCTGTCTACTCGACTTTACAAACAACAACGATCAACACCAACTTGAGCTTAAGAGAGAACGTTTAGTAATATCTCAATGTGCAAGTGCATCTGCTCTAAAAGCGGTAAAGATCATACCTGACGTTTCCAATGGCATCCATCGTGTGTATACTACAGGGCATGATGAAAAGCTTACCTTATGGTATCTTAATGTAAACTCGGACGAGATTTCTCTTTCATTCATCGCATCGTCTCCAATAGGCACGGAAGGTTGCTGCATTGATTGTATATGTATTAAGCAATCGGATGGTTCAGTAGATGAGATCATTGCTATCGGAGGCGAAGGAGTTGAGCTGCAACAACGATCGGCAAACTCAATCTTCTTTGTTCAACCACCAAATAGCAAAAGACAGACGGCCTTCAATCACAGCAGGTATCGGTATCATCAGATTGGTTAACTCTATGGATAACATAACTCTAATAATGTTATTAAAGTATTTTAGCCTATGACAAATGATCTATCTAATAGTAATAGCTATCCACTTCCAAATTGCAATGATTAAGTAAATACAACAAAACTCAACCAAATACTACTAGAAGCATGGTTGGCAGAATGAATGATCAGCGGGAGGATCCTTGACTTCCTGGAAGGGAGAGACAGCTTCTCTACACAAGGAAAGATTCTTCTCTTCTTCAACTGGATCTGCTTCCTTGATCTCTTGGAAACGAGATTTCTTTTGAGTAAGTGTAGGTGTAGTGCTCACACTATCACTATCACTGGTTGGTACGCAATAGATGGGGTCGAGATGCACAATCGATGGGTGCTTGCTAATCTTCAATGGACTCGGCATGGGCACGGGAGGATCATAGTCATAGTTACATCCTGCTGTCCATGATCGAGACAGTTTCTTCCTGTCGATGTCAGTAGCCGTAGAATCATCAGTCGTTACACGACGGGCACGGCGTTTGGGTTTACGTGGCTCTACCGTCTTGTCGCCACCGTCATCATTATCTGAACATCTACTATGTTCCATAATCGGTGAGAGTGTCAATGATGGTAGGTCACTCTCCGATGCACGGCGTCTCATCTTCCGTTCTGGTGGTTGTTTCATGGTATTCTTATCATCGTTGTGTCCTTGTTGAGGTTTGATTTTCATATACAAATGTCCATCGAACCACTCGCCTTCCATATGTGTCGAGGCGTCTGGACTACGCCACTTGCCTAATCCATGTGGCAACCTCGTACCGCGATGTATCTCGCCTGTGTAGAATCCATGTTGACGGAAGTGCTGTATATAGTAGTAGTACAATGGATGCATAGGATATAATGGATGGGATAATAGACATGAGATGTGAGCATATAAGGGTATTTAATATTGTGCATATCATGTGCACATATTATTATTATCAGACATAATAATCGTCTCCAGCCCACACTGGCATGTCGATGGTATATATATTAACATTTTGCATATCATATGATCAGAAATAATCATCGATATTAATATTGTGCATATCATATGCACGTTTTATCAGACTAGACATAATGATTCTCCATCGTCATCGTCATCGTCGTCTCCTCTCTCCGCCGTCAGCCGTGTCGATCAAAGACATTTCAAACCACATATACACAACACTTACTGCATATCGATATGGCATACCACAAACAACCATCAGATGGTTACGAGTTGGACATTGATAACTTGCCGATGCCAATGCCGTCATTTTTATTGCAATGATAATTTAGATTAAATTAATGACAATATCTGTCGAGGTTCTTTGTGTTGAGTGATGAATGGTACTTGATTTATTATCTATCATCCATATCATTATAGATATGGTTGGCTGATATACTCTATTATACCTCCTTCTCCTTTATTTATGTGTCGATGTAGTCAGAGCCACATAAGTAGTGCGTACTTTTGAGGAAGGAATGTCGTACCTAATTGAGGGCTGTTCTATCATCAAAAAGGGCAGGTGATCATTTTGTCTTCAGACATCATAAGCTCTTTTCAACATTCTCTCAGCGATGATAAAAGCAAAGTTCTGGAAGAGGCAAGAGTTTATCCCCAAACTTAAGTGTCGTGATGTTCTACGGACTTGAATTATATATGACCAACACCTCAGTTGTGAGACTCTTTCAAAGTGATTTGCCTACTCTCTTTATGTTGCTTGGTGTTGGTGTGTATTAATGTCGGCTAGTGTTAGTTTAGATAGGGCTCATTCTATTTCTACCTATTCATTGCAATAACAATAACAATATAATCATAATGACTACAAATCATACAATTATCAGTAGACGAAGCAGTATTAGTGATGGAGATATTATACAAGTATCAAAGGATTCTGTAGTGTCTCGGTCTCATTCTACCTTTAGCAGTATATGCATGTGGTTGAAAAAGAGAAGAAAGGTAACAGTAACAGGATCCCATCAATCTCAAAGTGAAGATGGAAGCGATGCATTGGAGCGCTCCTCGTCATCTCTTTCTACTGTTAAGATGAATGATCAATACAGGAGCTCAACTTCACTAAAGAACTTAGTTGGTAATGATGAGATTGCAACGGCAACAGAAGTAGAAGCAGACGATTCACAGCCGCAGAGTTATCATACATCTGATACTGATGATGCATTAGACGAATCTCTATCTACTGTTGAGATGAATGAGTTGAGTCTAACATCGAGACACTTGATACATGAGGCATTAGAGTATGCACGTTATATGAACACAAACAGTGTTCAACAAAAAGGAGGGTCCGGATATAGAATAGAAACTTAATAATGTATAGAATAGAGTCTAACACTTCATACTGAAATGTTTAGATTTAGAGTCATGATATACCTTAGTTATTCCCCACATGAAAAGACTTGCATGACACCATCATTACCACAGCTGACAAGCTTGAGTTTGTCCCCTTCTCCGTTAGCACTTCCACAATCCACTCCCCATACCAAACCTTCGTGAACACCATCAAATGAATGAACACTTGTACTACTTGATAAGCCCATACCACAATCCCAAACTCGGATGCTTCTATCACTACCACAAGTTGCAACTCGTTTACCATCTGGAAAGGCTGTCAAGTTCATTATCCATCCCTTATGTGCAGTAAGTGCACAAGCAACTAGCTTCACTGGAGCAGCCATGTTCGTCCTTTCATTATTGCATGATGCATCGTATGAATACAAAGTACCATTATCATCGCCGGCAAAGAGTAATGCACCATCTGGCTGAGAGAATGATAATGCCCGGATAGGATAAGCTGACTGTACCAATCTATGCATTCTTCGGAATGACAATTCTCCCGAATGATAATAATCATCAGTTATTGCTGACGAATAAATGTCAACTATTCCGTCTTTCCTCCCGACGACAAAGCAGTTTGGTATTGTCGGATGAAATGCTAATGACATGACACATGCATGTCCGCCTCCGATTGTTGCAACAACTTCACCAGGAGTAGAGTTTGATAGGATATTGATTGTTTCTTCTTCTGTTGCTGATGAATCACCAACCACGGCATTACTTGTCCCTGTGGCATTCTCGGCACCGGGACGAGCAGCTAATACACCCGATTTACATATAATAACTGATCCATTAGCACATCCTAAAGCTACTAAAATATCTGTATCCTTCTTTGAATAATAATTTGATAATGTTGTTGGTCGTATAGCCAATGTAGTACCCGTAGCTCCCTTGACTGTAAATTCTGCATGAGGTGATATACATTTCATATTATCAATGGTAGTGGTTGATGGTTGGGTATCATCTGCTACGACCACACCTTTGTCAATCAATATTGGATCCAATCGTACCCATATACAAACTTTACCGCCTAATTGACTTGAAACCACAATCTCATTACCAGCTAACTTATCCGAACCACAATAATTACGTATGATTTCTAATGATGCATATCCCAAAGCATTCTTTGTTTTTACATTCTCATCACTACTACTTGCAACAATGGTATTATAATCATCATTTGATACTAAACAATCAGTATTCTCTACACTCATTGCAGAAGCATCTAAAACATCATTAGAATTTGCATCTTTTGCTGTGCGATCAGTAAGTTTATAACATTGTATCTTATTTGAAGCTCCTGCTGCCATTAAACGCAGTGATGATTGAGTATTAGTAGATGATGTTTGACAAGGTGAGAATTTCACCCTCCATACTGGTGAAGGAGCTGATGTAGATGAATCTTCAGGTTGGATTCGATGTAGAGTTCGATAACCACTCATTTTAGAGATGCTAGAGTTTATTAATAGATGATGATATAAATATGTCAGTCTCCCGAAACCCTACCGATATTTTACTTTTCTTTTGTACGTCTATTAGACCTATATCCTCCCCACTCTTTATGTTTGGATAGCCGCTACGATGAACAATCAGTTGCTATGTATGTATGTAGCAAATCGTCAAATCTAATCTCAACTCTCATGATGAAACTTATTATGAGAGTTTCGATAAGTTTCAAAGTTTCAGTTATTCAGTTATCTAGAGTTATCAGTTTGTTGCAGCGGCTTGCCTACTATTGTATAAAAAGCTAGTCAACGTCTCTAACGTAGGCCCTAATAATATACCATAGATACAACAATACGTTTTATTATTATTGTCCACTGGGATAATAGGGCATATTCATATACTTCTTATTAAAAAATGAATACATTCTATACATGTCGGTGCATGTTGTTATTAATTATGGCGGTTATTCAGTCATCAGTTGTACACGCTAACAACACAACAAATCAGCCATCATTCGCATGTTTTGAGCATTTTACAGGCAGAAGATATCCAGTATGTCCTCAATACTATGGGCCGACGAATTGCACTGATAAATATGAATGTTGGCAGTATTGCAGATACTGCGATCGAGATAGTAGTAGTAGTTATTGTGATTGTGATGTGGGAAGGACGTATTGCACAGAGGGATATAATCCATGCGATGTACAAATTCAGGATACTAATATGCCGTCACCACAACCGATTGAAGATAAAAGTGTTAGTAACAATAATAACAATATGTGTCATGCCTATATTACTGGTTATGAATATGATTCTGCATCAACCAAAAGTGAATATCCCAAACCGTTGACTTGTGATAGTGACTTCGGAGTTTGGAGGACCCATGCAGGTAAACAATATGAACTTCCATTACCTTCATTGATTGCTCTTACAAACCTCATGCACTAACATATGTTCTAATCACTTCTCATTTATTATCTTCATAAACTGTGAACCGCGCATCTTCAAGTGTACAAAGATTCAAGTTGTTGTTCTGATGATGGGGTATATTTCGTAGAGACTGGTCAATCGGGTGGCTTTGATTTTAGTTACGAAAATGCTGATAATGATCCATTCTGTACTTTTTATGCTAATGAAATGTTGGGGTTGGTTTGTGATCCCAATCAAGGCAAATATGTCACAGATAACACTTTGAAGATATGCGAATCTTCTTGCCAATTACTGTTTGATAGTTGTGGATTACCAGGGGTTAATTTTCCTTCTTGGACTACATATACGGATGCCATTTCATTATGTAAACAATCATGGGGAGGATTTCCAAGTGGAGGGCCTTGTAATTCTCGACCAAATGGCTTTGCCTGCAAGAGTGGTATATATAAAGTCGAAGTAGTACCCGATAATGGAGAAGAAGGGGATGCATATTGTCTTGGCTTCTTTGATCAATCTCCGACAACACAACAATTTATTGATCAGTATGATCCGTCTTATGCAGAGTATACATGCGATGATGGCCCTAACAATACTGCCATCATCATTGGTAGTATTGTGGGATGTATAGTATTGGCTGGTCTTATTTGTTTTAGATTATTAGTCATTCGATCAAAACGAAATCAAAAACTGATAGTGGAGGAGCAGCCTATCACAGAACATGTTGTTGCAGCAACAACAACGAAACAAGAACAATCTGGAGTAGTAGTAGAAGATGTATCAACTTTGCATTCATCTACTTCCATGCAAGCGGATTCTTCAATTCCGATAGTTGTTGCAGACTCTATTGTACCCAAGGTTGAGGATGAGGTAAAAGAAGCAGCAAGTGCACCACATTTGGAAAACAGCAATGCTGCAAGCCCAGAGAACAAGTCTGAGTTGACATTTCACCAACGTATGAATTTGAGAGAAATAGAGGGCAACTTGCAACTAGGCGTTATAACACAACAAGAGTTTGACTCAATGAGGAAGCATATCTTAGCGGATAGTCATCAATAGACAGGATAATCACTCTTTCAGATTACAACAAGTTTCGGGTTAATAGTCGTCAATATGACCGCCCAATCAAGCAGTCCAAGACGTAAACTCTGCTTAGCATAGATCCACGTTTGTATTCAATAGTTGCCGCAACCAGTCTATCATCATCATCTCAAGCATATACTTACTGATCATCAGCATATGATACTCATATTAGGATACCCAAAAGGATACCGCTGAGATCAGGCATTTTTTTGCCAATTATTTCTTACACACATGACACATGACGTTGATCGGCCTTCAATTAATATAACAAACAATGACAAATACAATGGCAGATTCGACAAGTCTAGCAACACGGGCATTTGCTATATTTAGTGATCAGATTATTAATGAGATTACGAGTGAATCAAGTAGTTACTCGGCCGAGAATGATCGTCTTCGACCGCTAAAACAATATCTAAATAAGTTCGAAGTACATGTTGGTAATGAACTAATTGCATCGTGCAACTTTGATACAGCAAAAGTAGATGAATGTCCACATTGTGCATGTGGACAGAAAGTTGCAAATTGGGATGTATCAGCAGAGAAGCCTACGCTTATTTCTAGTGCTGTTCGATCGGAGTTGGGATTGAAGATTGGAATTGCTGGTCAAAAAGTAGGGGACTTCTCGTCATACCATCCTCTATTCATGGTGCCGTCTCTTCGACCTTTTGTCTGTATCTGCCACCTAATGAGTCAAGGATCTGGTCACAGTGTATATGGAAGGCTGCGAGGCTTTACTGAAGAGGTGAGAAGGTTATGTGATTATATTTTGCTGTATGTGTTGTGTTTGTCATTATTTCTGATCAATGCATAATATGATATGTCTATTTCTTTCTTCTTTAAAGGATATTGATTTACTGACGGATACAGCAAGATGCCCAAAAGAGGTATGTGACAGTGTATTTTTCTTACTATACAACTATGTATCCCTTCATTTGTTACAATTTGCTTACATCATATGTTCATTTTACTTTTACAATACCTAGGAGTTTCTTCTACCTGCTGATCGTTCCCTAAGTCCGGGATGCTCGTTCCACATTTATACTGTAACATGTGATTTCTCAATGGCAATGGAGGATAGTTTAAAATGCCTCACTCAACCTAAGCTTGGAACAAATGAACCTTCGGAAGAATTACGGCAACTAACCATGTCCGCCATCGGAGATAAAGATATGATCTGTCGCCACAAGGAGAATAACGTCCTCAGAATGGAGAATAAGATGTTAACTTCTATCCATGAACGAGTGAATGAAGTTTACCTCAAGTACAATGATGGTATGAATGTTGGACTTAACTTTCACTTAACCAATGGCAAGGGAAGGGAATGCCAGAACGACCATGGTGCTCAGTGGAATCTTAGTCTAAAGGAGGATACATATCATAAGATTTGTGTAAATGATATTCCATCCTTGAGATTATGGGTATCTGGCGTTGAGTTGAGTGTCAAGTCCTTCCATTACGCGGATCATACCTTTGCAATTGTGTTTGAGAATCGTGTCAGACTCTTTGGTTCTCTTCGAGCGGATGAGAATCACACGGGAGATAGCGAGATTGATCTTTCATCTCAGAGTTTCCAGACTAGTCTTTACACGGAGTTGAATAATCCTCCATCTACCATGTATCCCAATTTGTATGTCTGGCTAGACAATTTGTGGTTCGATGATGTTACTGTGAGACCTGCACTTGACTTACTAGATGCTTCTAGCTCTTCGTGTGTTGTTGATGAGGAAGAAGATGAGTGTTGTGTGACTGCAACTAAAGAAGATACTAATACTACTGAGGATGATGATGATGATGATGGAGGAGGTACTGTCGTTAGTGATGAAGAATGAATGTTGTATAGAGTATGTCTGTCTTGTGGATCTTAACCTATAATGACTGGCCTGTATTATACTTACTGATGTTATCTACGGCGCCCGAGCTACTTCTTTCTCCATAATGAGAAAGCAGCCAACCTTCACTTGAAAACTGAATCAACAAGTTGTAGAGTGCGATTCAGTTTCGTGCCACCCTCCAAAAAAATACTTCCACGCTTGATTTATGTGCCATAATTTTCAACAACCTCCCTCCACGCTTATCATTAATACTCATCGTCTATCAATATGTCGTCTCCCCATCCTCTCATCACCTCTATCTGTAGCCCAGTTGATGCTAGTAAGCTCAGTGGCCGCTATGTGGAAACAACTGTCGACGCTAATGGTAAGTTAGTAATTTGTTTCGGTGCTTGCTTGCTTGCTTGCTTGCTTGCTTGTTCTTTGCAATCTCTAACATCATCTTCATCTCTAATAATGCTACCATAGGTAAACCTCAGCCAGTCATCCGCTCCCTGCGTCTCCTTGCCCTTGAAGGTGAGATATCTCATGACTGCTTTGTTTGTACACATGATGTGTGCACTTTTTAATATATGGTACCACTAACATTATCATACCTCACCTCCCTCCGGCATAGATCCTAGCAAAGAGTTGGTAATCCGTGGATCAATCATACCTAAGAAGACGGCCCCATCTCCTTCCGTTGCTGAAGTTGACGACTTGTGTAACCTATTCACATCAAAGGCAAGCGTGACACCCAAAAAGAAGAGTTCTGTTAGGAAAGTGGTAGCAAAGGCTGTGGACGACAAACCTTCCAGTGATGATAAGCCTTCTGCCAAGACCGTCATCAAGACAACACCCAAGCGTACTGCTAGACGTTCTCTCCGATTCAGTGTGAGCGGCAACCGTAGGAGCCTAGGCGGTGTAGCGTAATAAATTGAGTTGGCGTGAAGTTTCTAAACAGAGTTCGGTCAAGTAGTGGCGTCACACATATATAATTCATATCCGTGTTGTTTGTGTAAGAGTTGGGAGTAATGGTGGATAAAGTAATGCTGATTATTGTTACTACTTCCTACCTAATTCTTATTTGTTCTCTTTCTCTGTACATGACGGATTGATATGGTGGTCGATTAGAGGTTACCTAAGTACAGCAATCACAATTGATGCTCTCGTCAGCCCTAAAGTCACATTCTCCACCCTCACAGTTACTACATAAGAAGTTGATGTCTCCAGTGAGAGAAGTATTCTGGATCCACAACTCTGTCAATGAGGTGAGGTTTGCAAGTGCATCACTTGGAACTTCACCTTCTAATTGAATGTTATCATTCAGGTGCAGTGTCTCTAAGTCTTGTAAATGTTTGATCTCATTAGGAAGGGTTCCTGTCAATCTCAAGTTTCCTAAGAATATGGAGAATGATATCAAAGAATGTTGAGCTGTATGGAGTATGGAGATACAAAAAGGCATTTGTTTCCTCTCTCCAACTTACCTAGCAACAACTTGATAATACGATTCTCCTCATTACAAACAACTACATCTGTATCCCAACTACAGTGATCCACTAAGAATAACTCCTCCTCCGTCTCTCCACTGACGATACTTCCTGACTCAATGAACCAATACTCATATAGTACAGTATAATACAACAAACCCGAGACATACCGCTCCATGAACCAATCTATAGATACATTCATATTGCCTCTAACCCAGTTTTCGCGGATGAAATCTTCTGGTAACAACTCCGGCATGTATTTATTACCTGAGGAAATAAACTTGGGAATATTCCACTGTTGTTGTTGTGGATCTGCCTTGGGATATAGAAGAACCCATTCTATAGCTGCATCTTGAATTGCACTTAGTGCTTGCCAATCATCTCTCTTGGGTTCTAAAGTTGGACGAAAAAGGAATTCCTTCAAGTGTTCATACTGTTGATCATATGATAATGCACTATTGTCAACTCCGGTTAAATCATTTTCCGAAGGAATGTCAATCTCCTCATTTGTGGGAGGGGAAATCGGACCGGGGGTAGTTTCATCTTTTGATTGTGATGTGATGATAGCCGTGGGTATGATAATGGCACACAAAACAATCAATGTGACAAGTACGATACCCTTGACATTGGATGATTCGTATTCTCTGCCTAATATCTTGATAGTTGGTATAGGTTCGGCTTGATATGTTTGAATCGGAGGAGGAGTTTCTTCGTTTTGATTATTTGCAGTACTTGTAGTTGCAGCAGCTACTGCATTCTCACAATCAGCCACTGGGCTATTAGCTGTTGAGTTATGTTCACTCTCCTCGCCCTCTATAGGAACAGCAACTGCATCAGTAACGCTATGTATCCCCAATCTGTTAAGCTCGCTTTCATATGTAGGTGAAATAATATTATCTCCAGGGAAGTACATTACAGATCCAGCCCGTCCAACGTCGTGATTCACATTGCTTGTAGAGGAAGACCCCCCTATATAATGTGCACCAGGGATATTGCTGATATCTACGGGATTATTTGTATGCTGCTGCTCTGTCGTTATTGGAGTTGTTGGAGTCTTTGCAGAAGTTGACACATCATGTGCACAAAATGTATCGGCTGGAGGTATAGAAGTATTCATCGATGACAGCTTTTGCTCTGCAACAACATCACTATCCCCACTCTTTATTATATTTGCAGGAGTTTGTTCAGCTGCATTACCAACTTCAACATGCTCCTGATCAGAGGAATCTGATACTGAATCACCCTGTCGATATTAGTTGAGTACATAATGTCATTAGTTGCACATAATAAATTACAGACACAAAAATAAAGATGAAAATAAAAGAAGGAAGAAACAAAACAGCAATACAGATATTCCTTACCATCCTCATTCTTATCCGCTATTGCAATGCCCGTCACCTCACTGAATGTGGTGGATACGCTAATAGTCATCATCTCATTCTTCATCATAAAATTGAGGCAGTGACTTTTTACAAACCCTCAATGTGACAACAGAGAACTTTTGATATATGAGTGATTACTTCCTCTTCCTTATACCACTCATACGATATAGAGATTCATATTATATAGTTAGTACTAACTAGCGTCGCGTTGTACATATCTCTCGTCAAGTACATGGTGGTCTGTGACGCGGACGCAGAGGACTCCCGATTATTTATCGATAGATACCGTATGTTTGGAATGTTATGCAATAATTTTTTTTCAGGTGAAGTTTCCATAGCCGACCCATACATCGATGGAAAGCTTATGTAAAGGGCTATCCCAATTGATGCATCATAGTGTCATAAAACTTTTTGTGCGTGAGTTATGCTGCCTCCAATGTTGAGCTGACTTTTCATATTCGACTGCGAAGGAAGGTATCCGTATAAAATTGTAGTCTTGACTACCTTTCGCACTAAAAAATTGGCCACGAGTTCGATCCTCCATGAGTGCTTTTCAGACCCACTCTCGAATTGGGGGAATTTATTGTGAAGTCGCATTATATACTAGGTCCTTCGTTATTTTTTAGCAACACAGTTGAGAAACTGAACTGTGTTGCTAAAAAAGAACGAAGGTCTAACTCGACATATTGACTTCAAAATAAATTCCCCCAATTTTATTTTTGCATTACATTCCAACCATACGGTAGCATCTCATTATCAAATCAGTATGACGACATTGGAACTTGAGGCAAGGCTTGACAACTTACTCTCCACCGCTCAAATTGAGACGGCGGATATTAATATCTTTGCACCTATTGCGGAAAGAGAAGAATGCCCGATATGTCTCATTCCACTTCCTATCAACGTGAAAGAAATTACATTTATGTCATGCTGTGGAAAGAGGATATGCTTTGGTTGTACCTGCAAACATGCGGTAACCGATGTAAAGAATGGCGCGCCACTAGACGAGCATAAATGTGCCTTCTGTCAACAGATAGTAAAAGTTACAGCAAAGATTCATATCAAAAGACTGAAAAAACTAATGAAGAAAAATATTCCTAAATCATTTATACAAATGGCCAATCGATATAAAACAGGTACTGATGGTGTATTGCAAAGTGATACAAGGGTACTAGAAATGTATATCCGTGCGGCTGAACTTGGTGATACTGAGGCATATTGTATGATTGGGTCATATTATCACGATGGTGTTGTAATTGGACACGATATGTCGAAGGCATTGGAATATGATGAAGTAGCAGCGAAGAAAGGATGTATACCAGCCCACAAACGACTTGCTGGGTTCCATGGTAGAAATGGGAATATCAGAGTGTGTATGAAACATTTGAAAGTAGCTGCATGCGCGGGAGATCAAGACTCAATGGATAATCTGATGAATGCCTACAAAGACAAATTGATATCAAAAGAGGAGCTGACACAAACGCTCCATGCATTCCAAGCCTCGAATAATGAAATTAAGAGTGAGGATCGAGATGATGCTCGCGTTGCAAAAGCTAGATTTGACGAGGCTGAGCAAACAGGCAGCAATTGATTGGTAATGCAACTTGAGCGGCGTTAGTGGTACTCCCAACTTGATACCAGATATGAATTAAAACGTTCCCATATCTATCCTATGGTAATCTCAAGAGTACAATGAAAGTTAGGACTAAGCCAAGAACAATGATGTTGTATATGGGGGGAATTAACCCCAACACTTAACGGAAATGTGCTTGTTTTTATTAGACTATAACTCCCTCGAGATAGATGTAATCTTAATATCATGACATCCTACGATGATACACTAGATAGAGACTTTCGGAATGCAATCGTCAACTCTTCTTCCTTCTCCTTACTAACAACACATGCCTTCCACTGACCAATTTCAGGATTGTCCAACACTTCAGCCAAAACCTCCCTTCCAAATTGTAGAGGCACGGTTGGGCCACGACGGCTTCCATTATTATCATTACCAACACCAGAATCTTCACCACCCGCACGATAGATGAACCTTCTAAACTCATCACCGCCTCCGGGCAGTGGTATCTCAGCATAAAAGTATCCATCCGACCAATCATCTTCCAATGCATTCAAACCCAAGTCGGAAGTAATCTCCTTGAGTTGAAATCCTACCCTACTTGCCATATCAAGCATTTTCGATTGGATAGTTGGTCCAGAGTTGGCATCCACGGGTATACACTGGACATGAGTATGATACCCTCCCTTGGTCGCGATACATCGTTCAAAGACGAACAAATCCTTGTTTAATACTGTACGGGCATGTAGACGTAACTTGGACTTGACTGACTCAATCTCGGGTGACAGTTTACGATTTACAAGTGCTCCATCCCCACCGTGCTCAACTGGCACAATAAGTGCATGATGATCATTCACTCCACCTTTCGGTAGTGCTACATAACATTCTTCATAGACTGCAACAATCAAATGTTTCTCACAAGCGGGTGATGCAAGACAAAACCAACAATCAGTCCTCGAATCAGGAGGAAAGTGTTGCTTGTTGAACTTCAAACCGTAGTTATTTCCACCACCATTGCCAGGCTTTGGCTGACTACTACCCTTTGCCCAATACAAAGTCACGCCCGAGAGATGTGATATATCCTTCTTCTTCATATCATCAGTAATTAAACAACTGGCTGTCAACTTGTCTTCACTAACACGTCCTCCATCATCATTACCAGTCAAGGCTACAATCGTAGTCAGTGCTGCAGTATGACTTGCAAACTCCAAGAAGCCATAGTTTGTCTCAGTTGGTTGACGAACAGTTACTCTCAATGCAGGCTCATCCTTGGCGGTGATACGATCAGGCGAATCAAGTGACACACCGACATTTAATTCATCTTCCATTGTTCCTTGACCTAGTAAACGCATAGTTTCCAACTCGGTAGGATAGTCAGAAGAGTTGATTGATGTTGGCAGTCGTAAGAATAATGTTGTTGAATCACCAGCCTCTTGCTCGGTTAGGCGATTACGTTGACGTCGTTGTGGCATCATACCCATATTGATTCCTTGCTGCCCTTGATTATTATGCATATGCGGTTGACGACTTTTACCACTTGAACTCCATTTCAAAGTCAACATTACATTACAAACGGCAACCTCGCCATTTAAGTCTGCCAAACATTGATGAGCCTCCTCATGTGTATTAAAGTCCAAGAATGCATAACTCCTCTGTTGTTCAGAATTTTGATAATGACTCTGTCGATGATGATGATTCATCTTGGGTTTCGGAAAACGTATCCCAATACAACCAAATGGTTTGAAGGAATTCATAATTGCATCATTAGTCAATGTCATGCCTGTAGGATCACGATGTAATCCATGTAAGAAGAGGGAAGTATTATCTGGATTGGATGCCTCGATTGCTTGACGTTTTGCTTCCTCCTCGTTCATTATACCGCTACCAGGTCCATCCTCACCATTTAATGGGCGTTTACGACCTCGTTGTTGCCATCTAAACGCACCTCCTGGTCCTTGTCCACCACCACTGTTCATATTGGATGCGGCATCCTCCTGTGCCAATCGTCTTGCCCTTGCTTCTGACAGTCCACCAACCATTCCACTTCCGTTCATACCACCATAGTTCATCATATTACCACCTCCTCCTCTTCCACCTATTATATTAGTAGTATCAACACCATACGAAGCATCAGTATAAGGACAATCAACAACCTTATCTAACTCTTTTGCATTCTCACGATCATTCGAGTCCATATATGCCAATGGTACAATGCCTACGGCATGTATATATTTAAATGATTTACCCAATGATTTTGAGATGGTTGGTGGTTGGATTGATCCCATTGCTAGGAATCGTCCTGCGTGACTATTACTACTATTTGTACTACTACCTGATGTGGAGGATGTGGGTGGATACCGGTAGGGTAGACTTGCCATGAATCGTTGATGTAATTTAATTTGTGGAGGTTTTGTATTATCATCATCTTCTTCTTGTTGTTTCTTTTGTTGGATGGGAACAATTGGTCCAGGAGCAATATGATACCGTGGTCTACTCATAGCAACCAATTCAGCAACATCATACGAACCAATCTCTATCCCTTGACCACCTCCACCACCCTCTCCACTTCCACTACCACTATTTAACAAGGTACGATCATCTAAACTTAAAGCACCAACTTTCAAATCACACATACCCTGTCCCCATTCAGTTGATATTAATATATCACATCCTAGGAATGATGTATGTTTTGATTTGGTTGTAAAGTTGTTATTTGATTGTGTTTGTATTATTGATAATCTTGTATTTTTTGGTAGATATCCTATTGTTAATGCTGTTGGATGTTCTCGTTTGGTTGTTGAAGTGAGGGTGGGATCTTTAAGGGGTAATGGTACACTAATAATATCAGCATTATTATTTGGTGATGAACCGATTAGTTGATATAAATTGGGTGCAATTCGTAGTAATCCATCTGGCACTTTATTCTTCTCTTCCTCCTTCTCTTCCCCGTTGTTGTCCTCTTCCTTTTTAACATCATCGTCGTCATCATCATCTAAATCAATCTCAGCATCATCTATAACCTTTGGATATTGCACCTCCAACCCGTTTGGTAATGAATCACCAACATCTACAAATAATACTGGTATATCAAATTTAATTGTGCCGTTTTTGAGTTTGGTTGCATCATTATTCGCTGCTTCTATTTGTGACGTTTGTTCATCGTCTACTTTGTTAGTTGTCTCTCCTTCTCCTATTGCCTTATTGGTATTGGACAAAGCAGCAGTTGAACTACCACTAGCAGCAGCAGTAGACGAATAGAAGAACGGGCCACAACAGACACATATATCAAATGGACCCGCCTTACTATTATTTAATGTTGATAATTTATTCGATAATAATGATAATTGACCATTAATTGGTCCGGAGATTAATACCTTTACACGTTTATTTGTTGATGCCATTCTTTATCTTTCCAATCCAACAAATAGTACAAACCGGCTATGATCTCGTAGGTAGGTAAATAAACGATGGCTGATTGATGTTAATTGAAACTTAATTTGAAACTTATAAACTCTCATAATAAGTTTCAAGTGAGAGTGATGCTTCTTTGTGCTACTATGTGTGCTCTTGTCTTGATCATAGCGATTACGATATCCAGCATAGGCATAATAGACGACAAAAGTTTAGTCAAATGTTATCGGTAGTTCCTTAGGATTTCGGCTGACTGACATATTCACATCATAATAACAAATTTCTTGGTCATCTAATATATATATTACCATAACTATTACCCTACTATTACCACACGCAAGATATATATACTTCAATAGAATTGCTCTCTATGATATTGTGCCGACCTTGCAATATTATATTGAGTATTGAGTTCTGTGATACGTATTGATATTATGAGTAGTAATACCAACAGTAGTATGTCGTCTAAATGCGCGGCGTGTGGTAAGGGCGGTAATAATCTCAAGGTGTGCACATCATGTGAACAAGTTAGTTACTGCAATGCAAAATGTAGAAAGGCACATCGATCAAAGCACAAGAAGGAATGTAGACAGCTGGCTGCAGAGAGGCACAATGTGGAGACAACGGTTATTAATATCGATATACATGATATAACTGAAAATTTTAGTAAAATTGAGGTATCTGATGAAAAGTTGTTTGCACAGATCCTCCGCCAAGGGATGAATGTGAAATTTGCTTCCTATCCATCGGTGGATCAAGAACAGTATATCAATCATGTTGTGGAAAGCTTCTGTGTAATGGATGTATGAGAGAAACGAAAGATGAAATGAATAAAGGAAATTTAAAACGTTGTTGCCCCTATTGCAGAGTGCCGCTGCCAAGTTCGGACATTGAGAACATGAAAAGGGTAAAGAAACGGATGCAACTGAATGATGCTGAGGCCTTTCATGAGCTTGCAACTTGGTATTATCATGGTAATGGTGTGCCACAAGATCATAAGAAGGCATTTGAATTTTATAGTCGTGGGGCTGAACTTGGATCATTTCATTCACACTTTGTAATTGCTCATGCATACAGATTTGGTAATGGAGTTGAGAATGATGAAGATAAATCTATTCATCACTTGATGCTTGCAGCAATTGGAGGGAATGAAGTGGCAAGGCACATGCTTGGTGATATGGAAAAAGCAAATGGGAATATGAACACAGCGATGAAACACTATATGATTGCAGCTAGGGGTGGAGTCGATGATTCATTGAAGATGGTAGGAAAAGGATACAAAGATGGGCATGTGACTAAAGATCAATATGCAAATACATTACGTACTTACAAAGAAGCTACAGAAGCGATGAGAAGTTGTGCCTTTGGTAGGCCTCAACTAGAAAGTGTACGAACAATATAAAAGGAAATGAATCTGCCCGATGACTAACAACTGATCTTGTCAACTTTTATCTACTCTACTCACGAGTACTCATTTGATCAATTTAGTGATATACATTTATTGTTCCGTCATAAACTTTTTGCAACTTAGAGATTTTTCCTTGAAGATCACAGTACTTTAGTATTTCTACTACATATCCGTACAGTACGATGGAATTTTAGATGGATTTTTTAGAGGGTACCATATCCTTTTCTAAAATTTTGCGTGAGACTAGTGCATAATGGTCTCTTCTCTTAAACACCACACATGAATAATGCCTAGGCAAAATCAGAACGTATTGCGTGCTGGACGACGACGAAAGCGATCCTGTTCACCAGGATTGCCTTCGATAGCCCCTACTGCAAAGCCTAAGCCAAAAGATCCGCATGAAAACGACATACAATTCACCGAACGATACAAAAATAGACACACCCACGATGACCTCGTTGAGGTCCTTGAATTATTACCTGTTACTGTTGGTCGAGCTCCCTGGAGAGCTGGTCAACGATGCCCATTTAAAGAATATATTAACGATCGTCTTCGTGACGACCGAGCCTCCCATTACAAGAAATCATTATACCCTGAAGACCCTTCCATTGCAACACATCCATCAACAGATGTTGATGATGCGAACGCCAGCCCACTTAATACAGCCCACTATGACTTTGATGTTGAATTAGAGCCTCCAAAGAAAAAATTACCTTCCATTGCCAAGCATTTTGTACCATTATATCTCATCTTGGCACTGAATCTTTTACGGTATCTTTACCCTCCCAAAGCAGCCCTACGTAGTATTCCTCCATGGCCGCCTCCTTGGGTGTCAGAATTACTACAACATGTGATTACAATCTTCAAGCAATCAATTTCTACGATTATGCAGATGCCCTTATTTGACGCCAATTGGTGGTTTAGGGCGCTTGCCAAGCAAATTCCTTCCCTTTTCAGCTTTGATGTCTTTAAATTACAATCGATCATCAATATACCATCGTTTCCAGTTATTACTAAAGAATTATATATCTCCCTTCTACAACAGAGTATTATTTACACAATTATTGCAATCGGCAGTATTATTTATCAGCAATCAACCACAGATAAGGTTTGCAATTGTCGACATCATAAAAAAGTATCTTTGCTACAACTATTAAAAAGAATTTTCATCTTTGTATTAATCAGTCGAATTACTACTACATCTGCTCATCCAAATAATAATTTAACGATGATGCAGTCTACCCTTCCTGGCACGAATGAACCGGCATAGACCTATTTCAACGTCGAGATTTACACTGTCCTTTTGCTCATTGCCCACAACATGCACGAGCTGATAAGCCCACTCCAATGTCCAAGTCTACTTTACGTGATCATCTCACCTCAGTCCATAAATCCGAGATTAGTCAATTATCAGATGCCCAATTAGAAGAATCAGAGCTCTTAGTATGTCGCCATTGCGACGAATATATTTGTACTAGTGACAAACAGTTACACTCCCATATCAACAAGAAACATATCTCCAAACGTACAGCCACCAACCATGAACTTTTATCCAAGCATCTATTCGAAGAGGTTAATGGTGTACAGAAGAACCATTGGGAGGAAGGATTAGCCTTCTTAAAGTCACATGAATTTACTGAAGCTAGCTTTCGTCAGACACTCACTTCATCTATCAATCATCGTCTGGAAGCTAGTGTTTTAAGAGCATATTACCAAGTATTAGTTTGCTGTGTCGAGGCCAACAAGGTAGCCAAGGAGACCAAGTTAAGATCTACAGTTGAATTCGACCCTACTCCAATCTGGTTATTAGCCTTTGTATTTGAGAGATTAGTATTAGCACCCAATCCAAACAAGAAACAACACCCGAATGATAAAAATGGAGAGTCTATTAATCAGTTAATCCACCGCCGCCTTAGATTATTTAGATCTGGTCAGATCAAAGAACTATATGATGAGAGTAATCAAGTTTTGAACAAGACCCCTTCTGAGCAAGCCGCTAATCCAGTCGATGTCCAGAAGTCAGCCCAACTCGCTCATGACCTGGACAATTCCAAGACTGCCTATGCCCGAGCTACTAAAGATACTCCAGTAGCTGTACTTGATGATGATGCCATTGCCAATCTTAAGAAACTCTACCCAAGTTCATACAACCTCAAGCTCATTTACAACTTTGTTCAAAAGAAAATACACAATACAAGATCTACTACAGTCGTCAACAATCCTCAGGTTGCCTTATCTCCGAAGATTATGTACAAGATCCTTCGTCGTCTGAAGCGAGGTAAAGCAGCTGGTCCTCAACTCGACTCGTTAGATATATTTGTCAAGCTTGGCTCGGCTTATTCAAGAGCTAAGAAACGCAAGGAAAAGACTGATATCAAGCTAGAAACTTTATCTGAGTTCTTTACCGTCATATTAAACGGTAATGTACCTGACAAGATCAAGAATGTCTTGAGGACGACCTACACTGTTGCCCTTCACAAGGATCCTACTGACAAATCGAAGCTTCGACCATTGGGTGTTCCTTCGGCTATTCGTCGTATCGTGGGTATAGCTGCCGTCTTCTGCTTCAAGAGTCGCTTTGCTGAATACCTTCTACCTCATAATGTTGCTATTGGAGTGAATGGAGGTATAGATATAGCAACTTCTACCTTTC
>Ga0214477_100083_pt1 | contig 59614 bp, 38 predicted proteins | sample M1_20Mar14CPVII9_FD_165058 | JGI IMG/M metagenome (GOLD analysis project Ga0214477, IMG submission 165058) | Marine eukaryotic communities from Monterey Bay, California, United States - M1_20Mar14CPVII9sort6BwellC16 | ecosystem: Environmental > Aquatic > Marine > Unclassified | place: USA...
CAGGCAATGTTTGGCCATCAAGTGGCACCTCAGAGATGTAGGCTTACTAGAATAGTAGTTGATTGGCATTGTATATGTGTATAACAAAGTGATGAACACTCCCAGCATATTTCTAGGGCCCTCTGTCATACTTTTACAGCCACATGGGGGCAGATTTCTTGCCTCAGATTTTGATTTCTGCTGGCTTCCAGGCAATGTTTGGCCATCAAGTGGCACCTCAGAGATGTAGGCTTACTAGAATAGTAGTTGATTGGCATTGTATATGTGTATAACAAAGTGATGAACACTCCCAGCATATTTCTAGGGCCCTCTGTCATACTTTTACAGCCACATGGGGGCAGATTTCTTGCCTCAGATTTTGATTTCTGCTGGCTTCCAGGCAATGTTTGGCCATCAAGTGGCACCTCAGAGATGTAGGCTTCCTAGAATAGTAGTTGATTGGCATTGTAAATGTGTATAACAAAGTGATGAACACTCCCAGCATATTTCTAGGGCCATCTGTCATCTGTCATACTTTTACAGCCACATGGGGGCAGATTTCTTGCTTCATATTTTGATTTCTGCTGGCTTTCAGGCAATGTTTGGCCATCAAGTGGCACCTCAGAGATGTAGGCTTACTAGAATAGTAGTTGATTGGCATTGTATATGTGTATAACAAAGTGATGACACTCCCAGCATATTTCTAGGGCCCTCTGTTTCAATATTTCACAGTATTTTTCAGGCAATATTTTGCAATTAAGTGATGGCTATGACATCTTGTTGGTACATTTATAGGGTTCTTGGCTCCATATTTTTTTTTGCCCCTTTACCCCCTTCTAGACTCTATTTATTTTTGCAGCTATGTATTTGTCATGTCAGTCCTCTTTGGATACCTCGCGTACATAGGTCCAGATAGTCTTACTTAGGTACTCACCTACTTTATGTATGTAGCGGACGATTTTGAGATCTTCAAATCGGGGTACGGGGTACAACCTCTCTCTACATAGGTACTCACCTACTTTACGTATGTAGCTGACGATTTTGAGATCTATAAATTGAGGGTACTTTACCGGTACTGATAAGTACAATATTATGAATTGAGGTCCTTGCTACGCTACGCTACTTGCATTAGTTACTATGTACTGAGTATCATTAAACCAGTCTTTTATAGGTACCAGATCTTTAGGATGGCCACCACTCTACACTGTAGATGCGCAGTTATTATACTGCTAGTCGGCGTTATAATATCATCGCCGCATACCACGATTGCAGCCAAGGCAAGGAAAAATTATGATACACCAACGTCCACTACCACCACACAAGATGATACACAAACTAATAATGAACCGTCGGAAAGTACACAAACACTCCAACAAAAACAAACTGAACACTCTTCTATTCAGCAACAATTCAATTCCAAACTATCTTCAATGAAAAATACAAACAAACATTTAAAATATGAATTTAATACCTTTATAAATGCACGTAATGAACGTGATAAACTATATGATAAAATGGATATAGTTGGATCTAAAGTAACTGAATTAATTAGACGCACCGAAAAGGTATTAGACCGAGTTGAAGAGTATAATGTCATGGCCTTGAAGGGTGCAACCCCTGTTAAAAAAGTCGGTGATGTAATGGAAAAGTATAGTTTAGAAAAGAGATTGGAAAATGTTATAAAGGAAGAGCTGGCTAGAAGAGAAAGGTATGGACTGGTTAATCTGGTTACGGCTAGTGTCGAAGAAAACGCCACAGATACGTCAACAGATAGTATTGTTGAGGAGGCCGAAGAAGGTGACAGTAGTTCATCTTCTGACTCACCATTTATTACAATAGAAAAATTACAACAACTCCTATCATCACAAAATGTAATATCACCAAGTGAATCTACATTGCAATCATCATTAACAACATTATCAACAAAGTTAATAAATGATTTAGTTTCAGTCGAAGATGGTACATATACCAAACGAGGAAAGCAATTGAATGATCATTATGAGAATCAATTCGCCTCGATAAATAAATCCCAATCCATAGATGATGGTCAATGTCTATCCATACCAACGACATTGCATATTGTTAGTACCAAACTGGAAGAGCATTATTATGATGGTATCAATTTAATAGATCATGCAACATATGAAAATGGTGCTTCGGTTGTGTATGAACTAACTAGTAGTTCATATGTCCCTCCTCCCCGTAATAGTCTAATAAAAGAAAGTGAGGATATTAATGAGATGAAACAAACAATGTATGATGAACAGATTGAAGACTTGTATCATCAAAAACAAGAACAAATGTATGACGAGGGTGGCAGCTTAATAAATGGTTGGTCATCTTCTCTTCAAAAACTAAATATATGGAAATGGTACACGTCTTACAAGTTTGATTCACTACGACAATACCTTCCGTCAGATTGGGAACGTGCACTAGACACTTTATCGTTACATGCCTCAACTCCTTGGTCAGGTTATACACCTCGGGGTGCAATTGATGCACTTATCCCAGATTATGTCTATCATTCGCTAGGATTGGGACATTTATTAGGTGTTGGTCGAACTGTCAGTCCAGAGGTTGCAATTTCTGCTGGGTATACTAAAAGTGGAAGCGATCAGAAGAAGAAGAAAGGGATGAGATCTAATGGTGGATGGGTTTCCAAACCAATGGGACAATGCTATCCCCTCTCCATGAGAAATGAAGATGATCCTGCATTATCATTACTGAGTCGTCGTCACGACTCGTATGATTATGAAGAAAATATCATTGACGAACAGCTATTGATTGGTCCAAAGTATACAATACGCTTACCGTATGCTGTGCATATTGATTCAGTTACTATTGAACATCGTTCATTTCCATTGCCAAGTAGTGAGTTAGAAAAGGGCCTGAAGGGCGGAGAAAGTGCTCCACATTGGGTACGAGTTGTTGGTTTTCCACCCTGTCCTCAAGCTCAACACAAAAGTGACGATGGAGAAAAGTTAGACGAAGAGGATGAATGCAACATACGTGGTTTTGATTTGAACAGTCCGATAAATCTGGGTACCGTTGAATATCAACGTGTTACTGTTGCTAGACTAGAAGATGATTATGGTGGCTCAAGCAGTACTGGAGATGACGGCGACGATGAATACGTATCAGATGAGCAACGTCGTCACAGACGTAGGAGTATACAAACGTTTGCCGTCAAGGGTGGTAAATTGAAACCCACTTTGTTTGATGAGAATGAAAGTGTAAGGGAGGAGAATAGTTCGTGTTCGGATGGCTCTCCATCTTGCGGGGCGCCATTTGAGGAAGAAGAGGATGATGTTGATGTCATAGAAGAGGCATTACCAGCCGCCGGTCAATGTGCCCCACCCAAGGATGAAGACTCGTTACCGTCCTGTGGTGGCGAAGATATGTCATCTCAATCTACTAATAGATCATCCAAACAAGAACCATTTGTAGTCAATGCAGTATCTTTCATCATTGAAGAAAATTGGGGTAACGCTGACTATACATGCTTGTATCGTGTCCGTGTTCATGGAGATGCTTTTGTAGATGATATTGCAGAAGAGATCTGGGAAGACGAAGAGGAAATTGTACCCGAAGATGATGTGTATGAAGCTGAAGACTCAATCGTACCCGAAGAAAACGAGGAGAAGGAGGTATACGAAATTGACGCGGGCCGAGAAAGGGAAAGCAAAGATGCAGACGCAGGTGGTCGTAGGAAAATTAAAAAGGCCCTCTGAAGAACAAGTTGAGGCCATCGCCGAACTTGTCTGACGAGAGTGAAGAAGATGAAGACGAAGGAGACGACTCATGGATGGATTAATCGAGCTTAGACTCTAACCAGTAAAACTTCTGCTAGATATAATAGTCTCACAGCCTAGTCAACTTTACATTTACTTCACATTAAGATAATATCTGTGCCCCTGTGTGTCTCTACTTCTCTTTGGGCACAAATATCACAAGCCAGTCCAAAATGTGCCACAGAATTAAACATCATGTGCAAGATTGCAATCGAGTTGATATCGTTTTTAGTAGCATATATAATCAGCCATGACATTGTCATTAGTTGTAGTTCCGGTAGGTCTCTCATAGAACGTAACTAGCATAAAGCGCTACGTCGTAATATATATAATCATAGGTAGACGAAGATAAGAACATTTGACAATGCTCTTCTTCCCTCACCTGTCACGTGACGTATCGTTCTAGTGACGGTTACTATCACGCTACTTTTACCTGCTTACTAGGAATTCTCCTAGCCACACATTCTAGGCAATAAGCTGCCTAAATAATCAGCAACTAGTTTGTTGCCATTCTTTTGCAACTCATTGCTAAGCTCCTTCGAATTGATAGAGCTATCCATCCCATCAATTCTTCAGCTTTTTTTACCATGTGTAAGTTCAAGAGATCACCCGACGTGCCGTCGAGTGTGGGTGTGGGATTACAAAGTGGTTTTTCGGGCGCAACATTACGTTGAACGTCTGCCATCAAGTGATTTGAAGTTGTTGTATGGCTGCCATCTGGTTAGTTTACAGCACCTGATAACCCACCTTCATTCACCGGGGTCCGCCCCACTCATCGTGGATAATAGATTATGCTCCGGCATGGATCTATTCATCAATGCATTGCAGTGATAAACATTTCCTGCACTTGCAACGATCGATGATACCATCAATGCATTGCAGTGATAAACATTTCCTGCACTTGCGAACAATAGGGTCCGCCCATCACACCACTATAACTCCTCTGGCTGCCCCGGCACCGGTAAGTTATCGACACGTCCTCCTGGACCGTTAATAGGTGTGTTATTGTTTGGTTCCGCCTCGGAAACAACACACATGGATCACTCATCCTCACCTACCTCGGCTGTCCCATCATGGGATTAGCCACACGGCACGTCAGCCAATCCCAGTGAAAATATGCATATATTCATATCCAACGTTTCTCACATACCTTTCTTTCTCTCTGTCTCAGCAACAGCACAGGGAACTACAGCCATGATCTCCATTCCGCCAGCGAATGGAGGCGGAACAATCACAAAGTCCTTCCCTGTCTCCTTATCGGAAACTGACAACACTGTCAAGTTTTTCAAGGCGTCATCCGCGGTACGGAAGTCTCAGGCCACCAAACGGAACAAGTTTGTGGGGCTGTACAACTTTACACAGTCTAACGCTGGTGCCCCCTTGCGGCTAGTCCATAGCCTTCTCCCAATGCCATACTTAAATCAAGATGAGGAACATCTTGCAGCCACACTGTCCAACACAGTCGCCCTGCCCAGTATCTACACTTGCCCCGCCGCAGCGGCAAGTGGTAGTACCATCCGACTCGTCACCGAGAAGCTTGCCGAGAAGCTATCCGAAAACTTATTCCCCAGCGGCAAGGTTTTCACATCCACCACACGTAAGGTCAAGACCATCAAAAAGTTCCTCCAGACAGGCACAAAGTACAAGCTCATCGTAATCCCCAACAGCTTTCCCATCCATCCTGGAGGAGACGAAGTAGTCAAGGGCAGAGTAGATGATGCGATGATGGGATTGTTCAGCACCCTGGCGCCTTTCGCTGGGCAGTGGCTAGGCATCATGTCCGATTCGATTGAGGGGGTTACTGCTTTTGACGAAGCCTTTCTAGCCACAGTTTTACAAAATAAAGCCGAGTTATCTGAACACTTGCCCGTCTACCCCTCTTCGTTGACCATTTGTAGCCGCCCCACTGTTAACTACACAGTTAATGCAATGGACAGAGACGACGAGGATGATTTCGAAGAACGTCAAGCCGCAGTCGACGAGGTCCTCGCGGCCATAGCCGAATGCAACCTGCGCAATGCACCATCCTCGGTCCAGCGACCTCCTGGCTTAATTGATATCCAAGGGGAAAATGAGTCAGCCATGTGCCCCAACCAACCAACATCATCACTGTCATCATCTACAGCCACCCTGCAAAATGATCGTATGATGGCAAAGCTCCGGCTACTGTGTGCAACCTTCAAGGAGGATGAGACAGTCGTCTTACCAGACCTCAATGAGAGTATTATCGCAACCATCGCCGGGCCAGCAACGGCCCAAGCAGAAGCCATGGGAAACAACCTTCGATCCACTGGTGATACACTAGCTGACTCTATGGACGCCGTCTTGCGTGCTACCCGGTTCCCCGAGGCCCACACAGTCACAAGAACAATTTTGGTGATTCTATTGAAGGGTATGCTGTCCACCACACCCATCACAAATCTTGAACAAGTAACATCTACAAGTTCAACCGCCTTCAACACGGCTCACCTTATTCCCCATGGCATGGATACGGCAGACGAACTAACCGCCATCAAAAGTCGTATCGAGCAACGAGATTTGCAAATGCATATGCAAGAAGATGCCGCAAAGTTGTCAGCCGTCAATACCAAGACCATTTGCACCTCCTTCCTCAAAGACAAGTATGCTGTGTTTGGCACTTGTGCCAACACCACGTGCCTCCTCAAAACTTTGGTAGACTTCGACGCAGAATCTATCGACCGAAATAAGGTTCCACTCCTTCACTATGCCGCAAGGAAGATGGCAATTGTTATCAGCTCCAAGGAGTATGATACCTTCCAGCAGAATATGCTCGTAGCATCCGGCGACCCAGCAGCAAAGCTGAACTATCTCGCCTTCGGCACCATCGATCGTGCGCTCATCACCTTGGCCAAAGTCCTACAAGATGAAACGGCCATCGCTTCCGCCAACCCGAAGAATTCAAATGCCAAGGAGGATACCATTAGCACGGTGCATTTTGCGGCCACTCTAGGCGTCATCGATCGAGGCATTGAAACGTTGCTCCGTGTGTGTTCGGAAACAGAGGCCTGCGAGAGCACTGCCATCTACATCAATTCAAGGTTCAACCCCGATCGTAGGGGAAACATCAACAACAACAAGGGGAAGCGATCACCCGCTTCCAGCCCCCTTCGAAACGAGCAACCTCCAAGTAGGCGAGCCAAGCCCAACCCAGGAACCACCGAAAAGAATGTGGGTGCCATCATTTGCACCAATCAGCTCATCCCTGACATCGACGAGGCTGAATGGCCCGATGGTGAGACCAAGTTGTGCTTAGGCAAACTTCGTGACGGCTCCCGAGGCTGCCCATTCAAAGATAATCCAAGCAGATGCAGGAATAGTCACGGAGCTCCTCACACTTGGTCGACCGCTGTGTTAAACGTGATGAAGAAACACGTGAAGACTCATGATTGCCTCTCGTGGAACATGAACGTGGTTACACCCGCGTTACTAGGTATGCGATTCCAAACCTCTGCCGCTGAACGTGCCGCCGCAATGGCTGAACACAGGCCAAATATGCCAAATGTAGGTTAATCACAAACCTTTATTAAATATAAACCCTTTCTATGTTACTATTAACTCATACTAACTTACTTCTACTAACTAACAACTCACTTGTTATGTGTCCGTACCATTACACCATACACAATCGAAGGCTCGTCCAACCTTCCCTCCTTCAAAGATACCCGTGCAAATCATCAGCACTCACCGTAATACCTCATTGTCAGCAACGTCTGCCCTCCTTGCCAACACCAAGCCAGCCTCCCGCGGTAGTATATCACTGGACAGCCTTAGAACGCTTCCCTCAAGGGCACCATCGACTATCAAATTAACATCGCTAGCCAAGCCTACCAACACACGCGTGGACAAGCCTGCACCATCGCAGCATAACCATCGACCCAAAGCGTCTCGAACTAGCACTTCTTCTAAGCCCAAACCATCTAGGCTCCCATCGAGAGCAACCGCCAAGTTAACAGCGGGCCAGCAATGGACGAAACTCTCGGCCCCATCAGCAAAGGAGAAAGTGGGGGTGTTTTGCGACGTTTCCATTTGTATCTCAGCAATACCGATCGGTACTCATCGAGTCCGAATCATCACCGCTGAGACTACAAATGGCAGTCGGGAATCCAGTCAGGGTTGGTATACAACCATTAGTAGCTTGTAACCAACTAGAGACATAGTTTCCAATCTTATACTTACTTCGATTATTACTATCTCTAGAAACCCTTTCTCATCCCATATCATAGCACAGATCACAGGTTCAGGATCAAGGCGCGACGTGAGGTATTCTGACTAGTCAGAATATAGTTAGATTAGGTAAGGTATCCGGTATCCTTTTTGGACTATTCGGGTTCAATGTTCAAATGTTCATTCCATTTGAAATTCCTGCCGTAGGTCTCTTGTTTCTTTAGCAAGATATAAGCTCCTTTCAGTAGCGTCACAGATGGTATTGTTGCAGTATATTCATGTATTACTTCTTGCCGCTCTCAGCCTCCTCAGACTAGTAAGAGGGTTTTCTCTGCACAAACAATTTGATGAACCAATCATACTATCTTTGCCAGATATATTATCATCGAGTCAAGTAAGTGATATGATACATACTGTGGATGTTGCAATACAAAGTGGATCTATAAAACCAACTCAATCATATCAGGAAGATATTTTTTCCAAGGATAAGTTCCTGACGGAGGAAGATACATTGCACCGAATACTGCAGAAAGTTTTGAATGAGCAGCTGATACCATCAGAGTATATAATACACATAAACGATGGCGAGGAAAGAGATGAATCATCGTCAATGTTACCTGCCTTTGTATATGCAGTCAAAAATTACCAGGATAGAATACCAGAGGGTGATATTATTGCTGGTGCTAATATAATCCAACGTAGAAATGCAATCAATAAATGGAAAAGCGAAGACGGATCAAACATCATGAAACTATCATGTGATAATATCGTTGTGGATGATAATGGTGCAATTGATTGGGATTCGATCAGGTTAGGTAAACGATATGAATTACCTCCCGATATATTGACTCAACTTGAACAATTGATACCTATGTTCCTTCTTGGAAATTGGAAAACAAATGATGCAACACTTGTGAAATACAATGAAGGTGAACTGCAAGTACCCCATATCGATCCATGTCAAGCAACGCTATTGATGTGCCTACAAAGTTGTGATGAAGGAGGTGATACATGCTTCCCGTTGTTAGAAGACCAGCGAAGGGAGAATAAAGCTGGGAGCGGAACCTTGTTCTTTTCATCAAATAAAGTATCAGGAGGTCAAAACACTTTATCCTTGCATCATGGTGCCAAGGTATTAAAAGGAGAGAAAATAGTAGTGCAGTTGATGCTTGATCTCGTTGAAGATGATCTCTCTAAAAAGGCATCCGAATCATGGCTTGATTATATAATAGATACAGAACTTTTGATAAGACCATAATATTAAAGCTTTGAAGAGATAGAAATAGTTATGATGTTATGCAACAACTATGTACAGGTACAACATTTGCAAGCCAATTCTTCACAATCAGCAGTAAGATCTTGCAATAGAAAGACCTCTTTTAGATTGCATACCGATACTGGCATTTCACCTGACAAACTACTATCATGTAAGTGCATGAGCTTCAGTTTGGTCAACTGGCCTAATTCTTCTGGAACTTGGCCACTAAAGTTATTGCCCTCGAGATAGACATACTCAAGCTTTAGCATTTTGCCCATATCACTAGGGATAGGTCCTGATAACGAGTTGTCAGCAGCACGAAGTGTATGCAGTGATGTCATTCCACGGAGAGTGATTGGTAGCCGTCCACTTAGATTGTTTCCAGTAAGAAATAGCTCCTCTAAATCTCTCATTTGTCCTAATTCATCCGGTATTGATCCTGTCAGGTCATTAGAATCCAAGTAAAGAAAGACGAGTCCATCTAGTATCCCAATTTCTGGTGGCAAGGATCCGCTTAGACCCATTTGATACATGTGTAATTCAGTCAATTTGCCAAGCTTGGCAAGTTCTGATGGTATCGTCCCTACAATCTTTGAATTGCTATCTAAATATAGAGTCTCCAAGTTCGACAAAAGTCCAAGAGCTGATGGTATCGTTCCCGACAACTTATTATCACGCAGACGTAAATCAATCATTGATTTCATTTGACCAAACGATACAGGGATATCTCCTGTTAATTCATTCTCATCAAGGTATAACGCAATCAAATCTTGTAAACCTCCAAACGAGTCTGGAATCCTTCCTTCAAATGTATTGTTGAACATACTAGCACCTCGCAACTTGAAAAGATTTCCAATCTCTATCGGTATCGTTCCTCGCAGTTTGTTATCATTAATGTACAGATTGAACAAATTGCCTAGGTGACCAATTTCATGAGGTAAAACGCCCGAGAAGTTATTCTCAAAGATGAACAGGTCTTCTAAATCTTCAAGCTTTCTTATCTCCGGCAATATTGTACCCTCCAATTCATTTCGACTTAAATCTAATGCCTTTAATCGATTGAAACCCGTGTATACCTCTCGGGGTAGTATCCCATTAACATTATTCGATGTCAAGTTCAATATCGCAACATAGAAATCTCCATCATACTTTTCACCATACGTGTCATGTGGATGACAAGTTACACCATGCCATAGACATAATCCCTTCGGTGACATCCAATTGGTATTCTTATTCCATTCAATATCCTCAGCTGTCAAGTCTAGCGGGTTGTACGGCGCGTCAAATGGATCTTCAACATTAGATCCTGTCATACTTTCTTGAACGATTTGTAAATCATTCGTTTGAAACCATAACACTGCCAATGCATATCTTTCAAACAATGCCCGTTCTTTATCAATATCATTATCATTACCCATGATCATACCTGATGACATTGAAGATTCATCATCTCGTGGTGGCAAATCCAATTGCCTTTCATCATCTTTCACTAACCATACCAATGCCTTATATTGAGGAGTGTATGTCTCCTCTAAACTCCATGCATGTGATATATCATGTTCAAGTAATCGATCTTTAATACGATTGAACTTCACAACATCAAAGTCTGCTTGTGGTATTGGTCTATATCCAGCCCAAGGCGATGAATTGCCAAAGTTTGACCCACCACTGTTTGCTCGTAGTGGCTCCGTTACTGCCAATAGAATAATAAGAAGTGTTGCTACCATAACTGTTACACAAATAGCACGACGCTGTATGAAACAACATTCCGGTAACATTACATATCTCTTATTTGAACCACCACTTCGTTGACGAAAATCATCACCATCTTCATCATTCATGTCAACATTGAATGAATTAATATTCTCATTTCCATCACCACCACGTAACCGTCGGGATGCCATCAATATCAATTCACGAGATTCAGTATGTTCTTTATTAAAACTCCTTTTCAACCAACTACCTCCTCGTGATTTGGGCGTGGCTGTACTTGAATCCATATCACTACCACTACTATCATTATTATAATTCGCACCAGTAATGAATCCCAACTTTTCAGCATCAAGTTTCATATCCTTCTGTGTTTGACTTCTCCATAAATTTGCCGATGCAGTGAATACCGATGGAGGTCCCAGGGCATCTTCATCATCTGTTATATTATCATCTATCGCATAATGGTTATTATTTGCTTCCATATCTGCCATTGTTGGTGGCAATCCTAACCCTAAGTTATTATCTGAAGAATAGTCACTGTTAGTTGCTCCATTGGAAAGAGGAAGTCCAGATGCGGCCTCTTCCATCAATCTCATTTGTCGTTGCCTTTCCGCACGACGTTCATGTAGCTTTGACTCTTTTTCAAATGCGTCTATCATGTTTATTACTTGTTAGTTTGTTAGATGTAACTAATTATATCGGTGAAAATGAGAATGACCTAAAGAGCACAAGATTGTTCAGCTTGCAGTGTTCACCGCCGATAGAGAATACACTGCTTGTGACGGAGGAATAAGGCCGATGATTGCTATCACAGGAGATAAGACGGTGGCTATGGGCTATCCAGCTATCGTATTTGCATCATCCTAATCCTCTCATACAAATAAGAATAAGAGGGCTTATGTGTAGTGTTGTGTCATTGGAATGCTGGACATTTGCCCTTGGATTTGACCGTGGGCTTTTGTATTAAAATTTACACCAATACATCACCTCTATCTCACCTCCTCTACATCGGTCTATCACCTTTGATTATTACATTTGTGCTTGACCCCCTAGTCCCCAGCTCAGCGCCTCAAAGCTCCACTAGTGCGGAACACTTGATTGTTATTTATTATGATGTCAACAACAATAGAGAGTAATAAGTGCCCCGTATGCAATGCAGCAGCACCCAAGAGGTGTCAGCAGTGTAAGAGTATATGGTATTGTTCACGTGACCATCAAGTACAACATTGGAAGGTAAGATCTGTTCACACTATTTTAAACTTGATGTGTGCAATCTTGATGTGTGCTAAACATCATTATTAGGAACACAAAGCTCAATGCAAAGCAATAGCGGCAGATGTTGCACAGGCCGAATCACATACATTACATAAACTAGAATTTGATCGTATACGAATAAAATATGGGCTCGATAGTCCATCGAAAGCAGAACAGATAGCAGATATGATAGCTGGTAATCAAGGAGGCGTATCAGCACCGTCATTTGCAAAGATGTTTGGCATGTCAACAGAAGAGGCCGTCGTTTTCCTCGAATGGATTAAGGTTGGTGTAAAGTTCAAGGAGGAGACTTTAGATACAGCGAAACAGGCAGGATTTGGAACATAAAGAATTAAATTGCAGAGCTATGCACAACACAACTTATATGTACAATTTGACAATTTGCAATGTTGACAATCACATGACTAAAGAGTGTATTGCATGTAATTGAGAATTGAGAAAAGGCATTATCTTGATGAATATTAAGTCAAGAGTGATTCCTTTAGTCTATGTTTCTTACTCTTCTTCTTCTTCTTCTTCCTCCGTTTTATTATGACATCTGGACTGTATAGTATTACTTCACTAGTAACAGCATCTTCTACCAATGCATTGATTGATTGTTTGTTTTCAATTCGTTCTAAAACATGTTCAAGCCAACTTCTTATACCTGATCTCACTTCATCAATCTGAAGTAGATATGCTTTCATGGGATAATCGACTATCAATTCTATCAATATCTCCACAAGATAATGCTTTGCATTTTGAACTTCAGCAACATTATCACCATTACTGTATTCATAATCTAGTATGCTGAATAGTAGACAGCAAAAGTCAATGTGCAAAAGTACGGGAGAGTACTGCACTTCTCCATCATTCTCATTATCTTCAGTCTCTTCTTCATTATCTATTGAATCACTCTCCTCCTCTTCTTCTTTTTCTTCGGGAATACCAATTGCAAAAGCAAACATTCTGCCTAAATCTGTCGTAGTAGGAGGCCCGGCATGAATTTCATTGCCCCCAGCCAAAAGTGTTGTGCCCGGTTCTGTTTCTCTAAGTCCCAACTGATATAAAACAGGTTGATATAACTTGCCAAAACATAACAGCTGTGAATTGAGTGTATCCAAATGACTAAAGTACTTTGTATACCATTTGCTTTTCAACTTTACATCACCATTAGTATGCAAGATCTTTTTGATTAGTTGCGGAATGTCCTTATCTTTTGTTCTTTCCCAAAAGTCAACCAATGAGTTACCGTCTGTAACCGGCAGACCATCACAATCATCCATTTCATAAACTATAGTACTTGGGCAGCAATTCGACATGTATAAACATATCTGCACATTTGGTACCATATTGTCTATATGTCTAACCTGTCCGTGAGTAGGCCCCCCAAATTGCATTATGAACATGATATTTCCTAGACTTGCATATGATACACAGTTTCTCTCTCTACTACGACGAGCACACATGCTGAGCATGTATTGTTTAATCTTTTCTATTGTGAGGGCTGCCGATTTACTACTCCTTCCAGTATATTTGTTGAATAGATTGAGTAGCTTTACAGCTGCATTATTATCTTCAATGTTGGAATCACCATCACCATCATCATCATCATCATCATCATTTATGGGAAATGATACCCGATATATCGAATAGGCATCACTACCACCTTGTAGCTCCCCTACACATCCGGTATCATCATTCTCAAGGATTTCTAAACATGTATCTTTCTCTTGTTGTAAAACAAAGTTTGAAAACTCATCAAATGTAGAAGCTTCTTCTTCCATTGTCGAAGATGGTGTAAATACATCGATGCCCAGCTCTGTTAGGGATCGAATGATTTCATGATTTGAGCTTAGTTCAGGGTAGTTTTTGTGCATGTTGTTGCAAGAGATCATATCATATGTGATGGCGATGGATAATTGGACATAGATATCTCCTCTTCTACTGGCTGAATCTCTAAGTCATTAGTTTCAGTGAATCGCCAAAATAAAGATACCGAAGAGTGAAGTTTTCCAACTGCCATAGAAGACCAACTACCAACAACGCCATCATACCTAGGAACATATTGTATTGCAATTCCAATATAAAAGGATAATAGGGGTACTATAATGTCAGCCGAGAGTTTGTCATCAGATTTTAAGAAGGGTGTATGGGGAGAAGGAGCGGCGAAGGGCTCACCACCCAAACCCCCAACCGAGATGACGAAAAGTGTATCTAATATTGATATTAAGCCTTCGTTTTCAAGTAGGCCTCCACGATGGACGGAGTATGAGGTAAGACTATTAAATTTATCGTATATGGAGGTTGGATATTGCAATTTCATACCAATAAACCTCCCTCAAAAATAATAACTAACACTTTGTACACATCATATGCACACATAACCATAACAAAAATACAGGATGAACAGCTGCATGAGATTGTTAAAACTCTACACCCTATTATAGGTGCAAGTCTTACAGTAAAATCGGAACAAATTCATGATATACAATGGGCAACTGTGGCGGAAAGTTTAAAGGATAGTAAGGTAGGTGATGGAATTATAAACCGTAATTCTAAAATTGCCTCATATGTCCGTAAGCCTGCCGAATGCATGAGACGTTATTCTAAATTACGGGGTGCCTCTGCGAGCGGTGCAAGTAATAAGGGTCCATGGACGAAAGAAGAAGATCAGAAGGTTCTTGAATTAGTTGCTAGATCTGGGCCCAAAAGATGGAGTCAGATTGCTAGTGAATTACCAGGTCGGTATTTTTTTTTTAATATTTATTTATTATAGTATGTGCCCAATTCCTATTAATATGCTCACATCTATATATCTCCTATCTCCCACATATTTGCCTCTAGGTCGGATTGGTAAACAATGTAGAGAACGGTGGCATAACCATTTAAATCCTAACATATCCAAGGCACCCTGGACTAAGGAAGAGGATCGTGTTATCCTCCGCTCACAGATAGAGAACAGCACTGGAAAGTCCGCGTTAGTATTGTTTTATTGTATGAATCCGTGTGTTTAGTATAAAGTCTCGACGATTTGACTGTTCTATTTGACCTTAGTTTGCCTTTATATTGATTGCCCTTGCATATAACATATTATGTACTAACATATGTTATAATCGCCCCTCTCTCATCCTCACAACCCGTGATAACGCGCATCTTCCAGTTAGCTGGGCGGATATTGCTAAACAATTACCTGGTATGTGCTGTTTTTTTTTGATATGGTGGGCATTTAATTACATAATATCATGTTCTTACATATATATTATTATTAATCCCCTTTTTACCCACACCCACAGGCCGAACTGACAATTCTATCAAGAACCACTGGAACTCAAGTATGAAACGTAAGGTTGAAAAATATCTTTACAGAAAGAATATTGATGGTGTAAATAGATTGAAGGATGCAAATGGTAGGTATTTAATTGGAATAGATAACATTGAAGAATGCCTACATTCAGTATGGGCGAGCAAGAACAAGGCAAAGGCGGGACCCCCAACAAGAAAGACCAAGGCTAGTCCTGTACACAAGCCAAAAGGGAAGAGGGCCACTGCTAAGGCCGCCGCAGCAGAGGTGAAGAAGAAGGAAGAGGATGCTATTGCATCACTACTATTAATTCATCAATCCCCCATGAAAAGGCCTGGCCAGAGTGGGAATGGAGGAGGAGGAGCTGTGAAGCCTCCATCAGACGAGGAGCAGGCGGCCGCCGCGTCACTATTGCTGGTTCAATCACCCCAAAAAAGCCCGATGGTTCGTGACGAGGTCCGTAGTAGTGACAATCAAAGTGGCAGAGCATCGAAACGAAAACGGAGTCCCTCTGCCAAGGCAAAGGAAGCCAGTACTACTACTAGCTCAGACGCCAAGAAAGTTCGTACCAACAATGAGAAGTCTGAGCACGCCAGTGCTCTCCTATCGCAACTTTACAAGCCACCAGTGAGTTTATAAAAAATCTCCCTTTTCTTCTAAGAGTATAATGAAATGGCTGAAATCTAACCCACGCCCCTCACTTAGCCCCCTCCCTTACCTTCCCAGAATGCCACCGGCACCACCTCTGCCACCACCAAAGGTATGAAAGATGACTCGAAAGCTAAGCTGCTCACTAGTGCTCCCACTGTATGTACGATAGTTCACAATAAACAAACATTTGTAGCTAAAATATGCAGCCACGAGGGTTGCACCAACGTGGTGACTTCAGGAGGAGTCTGCATTAAACACGGTTCAAAATGTTCTCATGCTAATTGTATGAACTTAGCAAGGCGAGATGGTGTTTGCTACGAGCATGGGGCTACAAGAATAAGCCGTAGAATGTGTGAATTTGAGGGTTGCAAGAATATAGCTGTCAAAGAAGGGTTGTGCAAGAGGCATGGGGCAAAGGTAACAGTACGTATCTGTTGCATTGAAGGTTGTACCAATCAGAGTCATGGCAAAGGTGGTGTATGTAAGCGACACGGTAACCCCGCAAGCATTCGACGATGCAGTGTTGAAGGTTGCAATAACCAAGTGCAGAGTCGTGGAGTGTGTATTCGGCATGGAGCAAAGAGGCCTCCATGGAAGCCTAATCCAAACTCTCCCCATAAGACACGTGGTGCCAAGAAGGCTAACTTGACTCAAGTCTAGGCTCGTAGTTATGCTCAAAGTTCAGTGGTAGTTTTGTATGGTCTCAGGGGAAGTAGTGCAAAGAGTCAGTGTTTTGTTTCAGTCAGTTAGAAACACTCCTCTAAGTTTAGATTTTCATAAGTATATCACTCCTTAGGTGTCTCCTTTGGCCCTGTTAAGCATATAAAACACAGCCTTTTATCCTTTCACTCTATCCAATACATACAAACAAAACCGTCCGGACAGTATACCACATTTCAATATACTCAATTAGTATCCCCTTCCCCTATTATCATTTCCATTGCGCCCTCTTGTGTCATATCCTCCTCCACCATAAGGGTCTCTAGATGGCCCAGCACCTCTTCCTCCACCACCACGATCCCTCTGCTGTGATTGCAATACCCGTCGAATACCCTCATGGACAGGCTTCAACTGGCTCAAATTAGGACTAGCAATCTTGATTGGATTGCGTGAGATGGGTAGAATAACAATATACTTCCATGGGTGTAGCTTATTCTTGTATTTAACCATTTGAGGACCCTGCCAATCATTTTGAATTCGTGCTCCCTGGAGTGAGAATTGTTTAACTTTCACAGACACAGGACGGCGGGCTTGGGTTTCAATAACTGCAATATCGTATTCAGACTGAAATCGGAGAAAATTACGAGTATGAGACAAGTGTATAACTCAAAATATATCAAAATCATCACTCTCTAAAAAACACGTACCTTGCTCCTGTACATATTCATCATCCAAGGCTGAGCAATAATCCCTCCAATAACAACATACTTGGGTTTCCAGTCCTTGGCACTATTAGGCGCACCAGTCTCCTTTGTATTATACTTGACCATATGTTCACCCTCAGCCACAACCACATTAGTTTCCGGTACATAAAACAACAACGGCAATGGTCGGGGACCTTCCTTAATCAAACGACTTGCCTCCTTGGGATTCTTAACATCAATTCCATTAACTTTTAATAATACATGTCCCAATTCTACACCAGCACTTCGTGCACTTGATCCCTCGACGATGAATGCAACCACTGGACGTTCTTCTAACTGATCAACCATTTTCTTATCAGTTTGTAAGAATAATGAATCAACTAATTCCTTTGGTTTGAAAAACATTACACCTAGTGTAGGTGTGAAGATTTTAGCATCATACCATTCACCGCCCGGGGGTAATTCACCTGGCTTATTCTTCTTCTTTGATGGTGATTTTGGTGTCGATTGCTCTACGGGCGGTTTAGGTGGCGCTGCGCTTCCTCCAGCCTCACGTGTAGGTTGCAATCCAGTATTGAACAAATCATCATCTTCACCAGGAACAGGTCCCGATGGTGCTGGTGTTGGACTGCCAAATCCCATTTCAGCCCATGGATCATTTCCGCCCCCAATAACTGAGGGAGGTTGTTGAGCCTGTTGTTGCTGATGAGCAGGAGGTTGTTGTTGTTGATATTGCTGTTGTGAAATAACAGTCTGATCACCGAATGCTGATACCGATGGAGCACCGCCGATTGCCGATGGTGCGGCTACACTGGGTGCTACCGACTGTGATCCACCCCCACCGAATACACCAAATGGATCATCACTGGGTGGTGCTCCCGATGGCACTAGTGCATTACTTTGTTGTTGAACAGGAGCCACACTTGGAACTACAGAAGCACCACCACCCATATTGTTTGTTGGTTGTGATCCCCATGGATCAACTGCTGCCAATTGTTGCTGCTGAGCGGGTGGGGGTTGATTATTTGCTGCAGTGCCGAAAGGATCCATTGCCATCATCTGACCACTAGTTTGTGGAGTTACTTGGGTGGCGGCACCAAAAGGATTTGGCTGCTGCTGCTGTTGTAATTGATTATTCTGTTGAGGTGCACCAAATGGATTAGCAGCAGCCGCATCTGCTGCTCCACCCAACGCATATGGATTACTCTGCTGAGTACTGGGTACTAATGCACCAGCCATAACATTATTTTGGGATGGTTGATTAGTTAACTGTTGCTGCATTGCTGGTGCTGCTCCCATGCCATTCGAGTTGGGTGTTGGGGGTGGTACGCCCATACTACCATTACTATTCATTTGACCAAATCCACCCATCATCTTTTAGTTTATATGGTAATGTTTGTATGATTTATATGTTATAAAATATGTAAGAGATACAGAAAGAAAGAAAGATTCATAAGATATGCACAAAAAATAAACATTACACTTCAAAACTACTGCAATTTATAATAAACAATAAATATTCATCTAATCAATCTGTAAAACTTACCGATTGTGTTGGTGCCATCATTTGCTGTTGAGGGGGTGGTACTGGTGCTTGGCCATACATGCCGCCCTGTGGTTGAATTTGAGTTTGTCCATACATACCTTGAGTGGGCTGTTGACCGTACATACCACCCTGAGGAGGCTGCTGCTGTTGATTAGGCATCATCATACCAGTATTCATTACTGGTTTCTTTTCAGGTGTTGGTTGTGCCATTATATTAAACTGTTGCTGCTGTTGGGGTGGTTGTTGTTGAGATATAACGGTTGGAGCAACACTTCCATTTGAACTTGGTAATGCATCATTTAAAGCGCCGGAAAATTGATCAAAGGGATTCATATTGCTGCTGTATATATATTAGAGAATGTTGGTTTTAAGAAGAAGACTCTCCAGATATATTCTATTGAATGACTCTGTTAGTTGTTGGTTTTAGGGGGCATATCCCATGACATAGGTGGGCACCGCCCACGTGGCCCCCGGCCCCAACAGTAAATTTAAAATTTTACCATTAAGATGGTTGGATTTAGTTATCTGTAGCGGCTTTTATTTATATTTAGTAACAGTGGTAAGGGATATGTTATTATGTATTTAGTAGTTTGCAATTCTTCCATCTATCTCAGTTTAAAGTGGTTGGGGCCTGAAGATTCAAAAGAATATGCTTGCAACAGTTTGCTTGCGGAACCTTCAACACAAGAGATATTAACTTTTTTCTGCTTTGATTATTGTGTACTATATTGTGTATAAATCTGTTGTTATATACTTCTCTTCTTATCATCAACATGTTCATGTGAATATACTTATTTCTGCTACTATACCTTTTCTCTACAGGAAAGGTACGTTTTGCAATAGATTTTTGAGAATATAAATAGGCCCATCATTACATGACTCTAGAGAGCCCTTTGTGTGTGTATTGGTACATAATTGGTAGAATGTTGTACGATACTTACTACTGCATAGGTTTCGGAAATATATTTTTGTGTATTTGCTGCTGTGTTGTATAATTTATATTGTGTTACATAAACTTTACTTACCTGTAATTTGAAGGAAGGGCCGAGGATATTGGCCTGTTTGTTTAAAGCAATACGTGTTACGTGTTATGAATTATGAATATATCCGATCTTAATACAGTTTAGCTGTTTCAGTGAGGTTATATCCGTTGTGAAATTTGAGAGAAAGTTAACAAACGGGAGAAATCCTTCTCATATATGAATATCCAGATCTCTAACTTGCTCAATTGTTCTTATTTTCTAATCTGAAAAATAGCACAAGTGCACCGTATTGTATACACGGAAATAGATTTGCCAGAGGGAATAGAGTTATTTCTCTCTAGAGCTGCTTTGCTATTGAGGATTAACTCTTTGGAGATATTCATTAATTGTGTTTTATTGTGTGTAGAGAATACTCTGACAACATTCAGAAGGTTGATGGACGTTGTCCTACGGCCTTGTATTAAATAGAGATTTGCCTTGATTAGTTATATGGCATTTGAAATATAGAAGCATAGGAGTTATACGGAATAGTCACGGGAGGTTATAATACCCTGAACAAAGAGTATGTGGCCTAACAGTAACCAACATCAACAACAGCAATGGCGAGGGGTGCCACCCCTAGGAGTACCACCACCTCCTATGCCACAACAGCAACAGCAGCAGTTCAATCCACAACAACAAATGAATATAGGAGTAGTGGGTGGTCAAGCTATGGGGTATGATAATGTTACAAATCAGGGCCAACTCAATCCATATCAAGTAATGAATCAGCAACCTCCGCAACATCAGATGATACAAAATCAAATGATACAAAATCAAATGATACAAAATCAAATGATACCTCTGCCTCATATGCAGCAAGTTCAACATCATCAGCAACAACAACTGCCTCCCAACGTTCCAGGTCAAATGAATAACTATGGTATACCTCCACCTTCATTTCCTCCTCCCCCTCCGCCGCCACAACCGCCAATGAACATTCCTCCTCCGATGAATCAAATGCAAATGGGTCCCAATAATGCGAATCAAATGCAGATGAGATTTCCACCACCCCCTCCTCAGCCACCAGCTCCACCAAATATACCTCCAGGGGGAATGAATATGCTACATCAAAACAATAACAATCCTATGCATAATATGAATAGAAACAATCATTATGGCCCATCTAAGCCTGACAATCATTATGGCCCGTCGAAGTCTATTGACTCAAATCATTACGGCCCATCTAAGAATAGAAACAATCATTACGGTCCGTCGAAGTCTGACAGTCGTCCAGCTTCTGGCAGAGCACGAGGACAGCCAAGACACGAAAATGGCTCCGAAAGGCACAAGAAGAAGCTTAAAAGAAGTGAACAAGAAGATCCACAAACATTCTTTTGTAAAGTTTGTGATGTGCATTGTAACAGTAATAAAGGCCTCGAACAACACTTGAAGGGTGAAAGACATCGAAGAAATGTTGAGGCTAAAACTGCCAATGTCCTGAATGTATCATCTTCTGAAAAACACAATGGACAAGCTGCAACGAGGGAGAATCCTCAGCCATTTTTCTGTGAAATCTGTAACATTACATGTCAGTCTATAGAGTCTTATCAGCAACACATGAATGGCAGTGGTCACAAGAAGCAAGTTGAGAAGATGAAGAACCCAAATGAAGGCTTTCATTGCCAAATTTGCAATGTTCATTGTTCAAACGAATACTCCAAACAACAACACATTAGAGGGAAGAAGCACAAGAAGAAGGCAGCTTCATTGGGTATAAGTGACGACGAGCTAGCTGATAGTATTGTCAGTGTACCAACACAACCACCCGTTAAACCTGTTAAAGAAATGAAGTCGATGGTTAGCAAACCACCCGCGGAAGAGGAAGAGTCAGACGAGGAGGGAGAAATTGATGAAGAGAAGGAAGAGATTGATAACTTATATGGCGAGATTGAAAAGTCTGAGTCGACAAATTTACAAGATGCCGATCATGAGGCGGAGAAAGAAGATTCTGATGCCGATGACATGTTTGGAGATGATGGTGCTGGCGAATTAGAGGCTGGTCACTCGTTGTCTACTACTTATAAAAGTATTTCAAGTCAGGTCAAAGATGAATCGGTTGAGCAGCAAGAGGATGAAACAGATATGTTTGGGGAAGATGACGAAGAAAGTCAATCAAGTGAAACAAAACAGCAGCCGGATGATAATGGCGAAATAGATCAAGACATGAAGTGCGAGATAATGGAAATGTATGGAGAAGATGATGTTGAATCGGATTCAGAATGTAATTTCAACAAATGGTCAAAAAAGTTGAAACAAATTGACAAAGCTGGATCCCAACAGCCTGTGAAGAAGAAAGCCAAACAAGAAGTGAAAGAAGTCAAGCAAGAAGCACTTGGATTTGTATTGGATTACACCCCCGCTACCTCCGTTGATGTTACAAATGATAATACTGAGAAACAAGAGCTAAGCTCAGGTCCGTCGGAGGGTTTTATATTGGACTATTCACCAGATACATCAGTCGAGAGTATCACTAACAATATCGAGCAAAGTAGTAATGTTGCATCAGCATTCACTACCCCACAAGAACAACTGCAAAAAGAAGGAGACGACGACGATGATATGTTTGGAAGTGAAGAAGAGGATAATAACCCACAAGGTGAAGATATTACTATAGCAAATCCGGCTAGTGGAGTTTTAACAGCGGCCGATGCGCTAGCTGCAGCTCGAAGTAGATCAACAAGAGAGCAGCCTGATAAACGTGCCAAGATTTCAGCTCAACGGCATGTGAAAATACCTGGAAATATCCCTCAATTTGACAGCACTCATAAGCGATCGTACTATCCTCCTGTTCATTCTGATAAGTATTGGTCAGAACTACGCAGCTGGGACTTCATTAAGGATTTGAATGAAATGAAGAAGAGAGAAGATAACAGAACCAAGGAGTCTGGTACAAAAAGACCGATTGATAACAACGAGAAGAAACAAAAAAATGAAGATTCCCTCCCCGATGTATTTGATAGCGTGGCTCAATATAAAGCGCTCTGGGCTTCCTTATTGATTAATGAAGCCAAAGCTCAACTGTTATCTGATGTTTCATCTACCCAAACATTAAATGGGTTAGCTGTGAAAGTCGAATTATCAAATCATCAGTCATCTTCCGGTGAAGGTTACAATAGTTCAGACCAAACAGTTGTTGTTCGTATATCAGGCGATGGAGCAGAATGCCCTCCCATCAATACAAACGATATAGTTGTATTTGTTCATCAATCGTTAACTATAGATCAAGCCTTTCAAGGCAATGCATTTGAAGCTTTTGGTGGTGACGAGTTAACACTTCCAAAGGGCCGTCTTGGGTTGATCGGTCATGCAGTCAACCAACGCGCTAGGGGATCAGTGGACGGTCTGCTCGTTCGAGTTACAAAGAATATTTGGACTCCGTTCTCAACATTGAAAGAAATGTTTTTGTTTCGAATCGGATCGAATGTTACTGGTACGACTGATATATACTTAGACAGTTTGTACTCGCACGTTATCAAACCTCATGCTTTCTCCTTCTTTTCTTGTACCAAAGCAAATCGAGAATTCAAGGCCCTGAGCACTGCAGATGAAATATCTCTCACCAAGTATCTTCTTGATGGTGGGAAGGTCTCTCCAAGGAGCAAAGCTGAAAACGGAGAAGCTGCTGTTGAAAAGTCAACGACATTTGATCCTATATCTGCAGAGGGAGGCAAGGACTCACTACCTGTAGGATTTAGAATCTTTATCAAGTCAAAGATGAACAACAGTCAGTTACATGCTATAACTGCTTCGGCCTCGGAGTACGGTGATGGGGGCCTGACTCTCATCAAAGGTCCTCCAGGTATGCATTCAACACATCAACTTCTTATACTCATCATTAAATCTAACCCTACCTTTTCTCAACACACAATCCATTAGGTACGGGTAAGAGTACAACTTTGGTATCAATCCTTAATGCATTGCATCTCAAACAATACCAGGAATACTATAATGCCATCGAAAAGATCATTACTGGATCAACCGCTTCCACATACTATGAAGAGTTGGCTGCGTTGAACAGGGCCTGCGAGGTGAAACCAAGGATACTTGTCTGTGCTCCTTCAAATAGTGGTATTGATAATATTGTGTTAAAAATCATGTTTGATAAGTTCGTTGATGGACAAGGAGGCAAGTATTCACCCAACATTGTTCGTGTTGGCTCAGGAATTACAAATCCTAAATGTGATAGTGTTGGTCTCAAACGGCGAGTCGATGCAATCATAGAACAAGGATCGAACATGGCGGAACTAGAGCAGACAATTGTTGCATCAAGACAAACGCTCAAGAGATTTCAGAAGGAGATACACAAGCTAAGAGCAAGGATATTGGCCATGGTAGAATGTTGCCCGTATGCCATATCCAATCAGTGGGAGATCAGGATTGATGAAGCTTCTTTCGACTCCTCAGGAAGGGTCGTCTTCGTCAACCATGCCAAGAAGACCACAACGTTTGACGTGCCGGGGCCCAAGAAGAGAGATGAAGCAGCGCTGGATATCCACTCAATGCCACACTATCGTAGTTTACTCAAAAACTTGACAAAATATGTCGAAAGACACAACAACGAAACATCAAATCTTGAGAAGCATATCATCGTTCAAAATGCCGCTGCTGCGAAGTTGGAAGGTGCCAGTGACGAATCGTTAGTGCCTCTTCTTGAGACGCATGTTCTCAACTCTACTCATATCGTGCTCACAACTCTTGGTTCATCGGGTGGTAGGGTCGTCAAATCAGCCAATAAGTTTAAAGTGATCGTGGTAGATGAAGCGGCCCAGAGCTCGGAACCAGCTACTCTCGTTGCTCTCCAGCTAGGATCGAGTCATGCTATTTTAGTTGGTGACCCTCAACAGTTACCAGCAACAATCTTTAGTGTGTCAGGACGGGTTACCAAGTATGATCGAAGTCTCTTTCAGCGCTTGGAAGAAGCTGGTCACCCTGTTCACCTCTTGAATTCCCAATATAGAATGAATCCCGTCATTAGCGAGTTTCCTCGACACATATTCTACGATGGCAAGTTACTTGATGCACCAAATGTTCTCAAACCAGATTATGGCGGTAATCTCAAGACAATCATTAGGACAAAGTTTCCATATATACAACCATTTAATATTCTTGACTTGGAGTCCACGGAAGAACGACAGGGGAATAGTTTATCAAACAAGAGTGAAGCTGAGCTGGTACTGCAACTGTATCGGACTCTTGATGTAGAGACAAATGGCTTCATAACCAAAGAGTCTCGGGTTGCTATTATTACCCCATACTCCCAACAAAAGGCGCTACTTCATAGACTTTTCTACGAGCGTTATGGAAACAACTATCAAACTAGAGTAGAGATTAGGTGAGACAATTCTATGGTGGTGATGATTTATTGTTTCATCTTTGCTTACTGATTGATGTTATATGTGTTCCATAATTTGCTCTTTGCTCTCATAGTACCGTTGATGCGTTTCAAGGGAGAGAAGCCAACATTGTGCTCTATTCATCTGTACGAGCCAATGGTAGTAGTGGAGGTATTGGATTCCTAAGTGATGTTCAGAGAATGAACGTGGCATTAACGCGTGCCAAGCATTTTCTATTTGTTATATGCCGATGCAAGTCTATTTCTGTCAATCATTATTGGAGAAATCTTGTTGGCTATGCTCGGAGTAAGAATGCTATCATACAGGTGCCGTTTATACCTGTCAAACCAAGGACTACTCTGAAATCAGCGTTGATCAAGTCTCCGATACAGAAAAATGTTAGCTTTGGGGCTGTAGAAAAGAAAACATATGATATCAATAGCATGGCAAGTAGTGATAGAGAGAAGGTGGATCTATTTCCCAACTTGGCAACACTTGCCCCGCAGATACTAAGTAAGCATGCAGCATGACTGAAGAATGAAGTGAAAGAACTAGAATTAGCCCACAGCAATTGGGAAATAATTCTAATTTATATGCATATGAAAAGAACACATGTTATGTCTCTAACTTCACTCCTTATAGACCAATATGCCATCACAATCAGGTAGGCTGAGTAACTGGTGCTTGTGTTTCTAGGGCATTAGGACAAGGGAAGAAGTTACAGCTGTTATTAGGATCACGACCAACTACAGTCGTTTCATCTGGGCATACTTTCACCCTTGGCCCACACTGTACTTGTTGTTTTGATGGTTGTGATGTGGGTTGTACTTGTTGTTTTGATGGTTGTGATGTGGGTTGTAGTGTGGTTTCTTGTTGTTGTATCATACTACTTGGAAGCTCCAAATCAAGCACTTCTCCACAATAACCATTTATGGAATCTCGAGCAGTGATACTGACCATTGATAGATCATTAGGAATGATAATACCCCCTAGTGATCTTGTGAATGGCTGTTCATTTGGATGAGGATGTGCCAAAGACCTTGTTCCTAAAATGATATCGTCAGATATTGAAATAATTTGAAATTCATCAGAATATTGACCCCATCCTGATTCATATGGTGATGATATCGTCACATCAAAAGTCCATGTACCATCGTCTGATCGACGTGCTATGGCATTTACAACATCTGCACAATTGCCATTAGTTAATATTGTTGTTGTTGGGGGGGAAGATGGCGTTGACATTGTACTACTATTACTTGTTGGTACATCATCTTGTACATCATAGTAGATATCTTCTTTTGTTGTGTCTTCAATAGGAGAATTAGGATTTAGAGGTACAGGAGCATTAGGATCTACTGGCTCCAATGCTGTTTCAAGAATCCAATGATCTAACCAAGGTGGACTAGTAACTGGTTGTGCAGTTGGTACTGACTCAACTTCTCCCCGTAGATTGTTTGATTCATCTATTGTTGTGTCATCGGCACCACTGTCCTCCTTTAACCCAAAGACTAATCCCATGATAAGAATGAGCAGAAGCAGAAGACTTATTGATACCGCGAAGAATTGCTTCTTTTGCTTCTCCTTCTTTGCTGCAATATCATCTTCTGTTGAAGTAATCTTTGCCGATTCAGATGGTTGCTGATTTCCATCATCATTATCATTAGTAATTGCTACTGCTACTGCTGATGCTGGGATAATATCTTCATTTTTATCATCACTCCCTACTTTTGTATTCTCTCCCCCAGCAATCGTATCGGTAGCATTATTATCCGAGTTGCTCTTCCTCTGCTCGGTATCTGTATCATTATTACTTTCAGTATCATTATCATTATTATTATCACTTATATTATCATTGTCTTGAATATCATTATCATTACTATTATCACTCATATTATCATTATCTTGAATAGTATTCGGTGCATTAATAATGGGCGGGACAGTACTATACTTTGATGATTTGAGAACACTTTTAATCTGTTTCTTTACAATAGGTGAGGGTGGTAATGATTCTGTATCTTTATTATCCGATAATTGATCTGGTTTACTATTCTTCTGGATCTGAGCTGGTGGACTTTGATCTGATACAATTGAACCGTCCTCATTTGCTACAAATGCTGGTGGATCCATCCTTTATTGTTGATATATTATTGATATGGGCTGGTTGTATTGGTAAGAGAAAAGTATCTTGCAAAGGTTCCAAAGTCGAAGATACTTGTAAAGAAGTATAAAATCACACACTGCCTCGATATGATAAATTGCAAGTGGTCTGTTTAAAGTGGGATGAATTATTTGTCTCTCCTATATGTTACCAATAATCATTTCAGAGGACCTCAATGTTGACAATAGATTTACCCAGAGTTGTTCAGTCGGATCATGCCAAAGGCCCTAAAGGCTTACGCTTCTCAAAAGGATACCTTAATGACCCTAGAGACGGATACCACGATAAGAAGTTAGAGAAAATATGCCGCCTGGTTGACTCTATCTAGTATATGGCACCATATAGTAGTACATACTACGCTGCTAAAGACAACTTTGTATTGCTCATTTGACTTGGATGTGTGTAGTGTTTTCAAACATATACTAATGTCTTTTACCTTTTCTATACATGAACAGTGGTTTCACCAACATCTTGGCTCGCAGCAGCTTCCTCATTCATCATCATCTGGTTGATACCGATTGCCGGGGGAAGACTACCAGACGATTTCAACTTGATATTTTCCTCAGTCAGTTTCTTAACTTTGTTTTCTGCTGCATTCAGTTTCTTCTTGAGTAAAGTAATTTCTCGTTTCAGATCAGCCATTGTAGGTGAAGATGACTTGCTTAGATTAGAGTCTGCAGCAGGCTTTTTGATTGTGTCCATTGGAGGTAGTTTGGGTACTATTATTGACTGGGTAGAGCCTCCCTTGGTTTCAACTAACATGGCAGCAGCAACACTTTCATCAGCACTATTGCCCTTCCATTCAAACTTGTGTATAAGCTTACGACCCCAACTAGTAGAGGCATTAAACTTCTTCATACTATCAACCTCCTCATCAGATAGAAACGGAGAAATTGCATGCTGTGCCAACATCTCATCTCGAATCTGTCGTGCCTTTGTAGCAATGCTTGTGCCGGTAATTGACACTGCTGGTTTTTCTCCCGGATTGACATTAGCATATACATTCGTATGGAATAATTTCAATGCCTCCTTGATACGTAATAGTGGATCACCACTTGCCCGTTTCGTAAGTCCTTTACCTTCTTGTTCAACTAATCGTATTAACTTAGCTTCATCCTTCTTCCAGCGATAGATACTACGATGATTCGCCCCAACTTTGTCTGCAAGTGATTTAACACTTGGAGGATTGTCTCCCTTGAGTTGCCGTACTACTGCTAACTTTTCAGCTGCAGTATACTCCTCATTATTAGACTTGCGTTTGGTTGTTGATTTAGTTACGTGAGACGATGATGATACACGTTTTGAATTACCCTTCCCTTCCTGCTTCATTAGGTTGAGTAGTCGTTCCTCATCATTCTTCCATCGATATACGGATGTACGTGATGTGTTGTGTTTGGCCGCAAGAGCAGGAATAGTTGGAGGATTTGGACCTTTGAGTTCATTGAGTATATCCAACTTTTGAGAGATTGTAAACTCATCCCTGATTATAGAGAGGGAGGTATAAAAAACAGATGAGAATATGAGATACTGTATAATATTTCAACTACAATAAAAGACAGCAATAAAGAACTTACTGTGTTTTACGCTTCTTCTTGGCCGGTACAGGAATAGGTGCTAAAAGAGCTTCCTCTGATATACCAAAATTATAAACTGTTGGTTGTGCTGCTACTGCAACTGATTTAATACCAATTGTTGCATCTTCTGAATTGTTCAATTCCTCAGGTGGTTGTTTGAGGTCACTATTTCCTTCAGTAACAACTTTACCAACATCAGTCTCGACGGAGGCTTCTGCCGCTGCCTCCTCCTTGCCATCATGATCCTCCGCTCCTACCCCACTATCACTAACGGCTTGCTTTGATATAGTGACCATTGTTATGCTGTTCTATTTTAATGTTATGGTGGCGTCGCAATTGAAAACAAAATTACTGTGTCAACTTATCAACTTACTCGACACTACCAATAGAGGTAAGATAGTAGACATATGTATCTAATATCATGGAGGTTGATAGATAATTTCAATTGTATACATACTTTGTTGCTTATCGATATATATTTATATAAATATCCATATCATACGTCAAATTTCATTGGTGGTGTCTCGTGACGAAAATATCATGTCGATCAGCAAAAGTTTACAATTAATGGTAGGTTAGTCAGTGGATTTGTAGGTTAAGAAATGGATGATTCTGCCAAAATAGTATGTATGTATGTATTAATTTCTCAAAGAACGGTATGAACAAATAGGGAAGGTATGCTTTTACGTGCAATTGCAAAATATTACATACCTATTCGTACCTATAATCTCATACGTGTCTTTGCATTGATTGACATACCTACAAATATGATGATCACTCTGTAAAGAAGAGTTTTTGTGATGGCAAAGAACATATTATCTTATATCTTACTACGCTCAACAACAAAGTACTAGGAGACAACATCGATACGAGTATCCGCATCCTCTCAAAACACAAAATACATACCGAACAGAACAATAGCAAATGTACCATCACGCCCAACCTTGAAACCCATATTGGAATTAGTAGCATCGGTGGAATCATCATTAAGGTTTGGATTCTCCCATTTGGTTGACTCTAAGGGAGTTTCCTCCAGCTCGTCTGTTGATTCGTCGGCATCATCAGAACTATTGACTTCATTTACATCAACTATACCATCAGAAGTATAAGGAACATCACTAATCTTAACCTTACAATCATTATCGGGTGGCAAGTTCTTGCTATCAAGTATACTTCTCATGACTTGAATTTGATGATTCTGGCTGTTAATGATCTCACGGAGAATCACTTCCAGAGCACAATCATCCGTTTCATCGGTATAGTCAGCACAGGATAAAGTACCGGTTTTCAACAGAGCCTTGGCCATATTGACTGCGTTCTGATGATGAGGAATCATCTGATGGATGAATAAAGCCACCTCTCCGTCTGGCTCGGAAACACTCGTTGTCATGCCTACCATCATTGCGCAATTCATTGAGTCAAGACAGCTAGAGAACTGAGCAAGTTCTACATTTTCTTGAGGTACATCACAAACAAATCGTTCGGGACATTCTTGATGAGGTAGTTGGAAGGCACTCAGGCCATATGTACCACATTCTTCATCGAACTCATCGACTTGATCGTACTCATACTCGATAGGGGGCATGTCATCTTCTGAGAGAGGTTTGCCATCCTTGAAGAGCTTGATACGGCCGGTCATGAACTGATGTATATGACAAAAGTAGAAGATGTCCTTGGAGTAGTCTGTATCCTCATCAAACTTTAAGAATGCACTAAACTCATCAAACTCCGACCACTCAGGCAAGGGATAGAAGAAGAGAGGCTCATAATCATCCAAGCCAAAGTTATCTTCATTGGTAGTGACAGATGCCAAGCTCATATCATTCGAATAAGTTCCCAAGTATTTATCTCCAAGGAAGTACATTGGTGCTGGACATGTCATATCTTCAGCACAAGTGCTTGAAGAACCAGGCGGAGGTATTCCAGGTTCCAACTCGTCGACGTCATCATGAGCTCCATCAGGATAATATGCAAACCCTAATGGATGGTAGCTGCGTATTATGTATCAAGAGGTAGATGATATGAAACAGTGTTAGAAGGAACCATGAGACATCATATGCGTATTAGACCGAGGAGGTTCACAACTCTTTAGTCTTGAAAGTGTACTTACTAGTTGGATACATCGCTTTGAACAAACTGATACGTCTTTCCAACATCCATAACCAAGGTAGGATTGTCGACATCGCCACACTCCTCGAATTGATAGTAACCCCACTCTCCACCGAAAAGATTGACCTTTGCAGTAAACTTGCACACATCATCATCGGAGCATGATGCTTGACAAAGGTTATTATCATTCCATGGACTTTCATCACCTTGAAGATCACGAATAGATTCTCGGCCCATTTCTATACTTTCATCAGTGTTGGCATTGGTATCTATATGAGATTGAGTAGATAACAAGGACCGATGATGTTTTAAGATGCCGGGTTTCATATCCTCAGACGGAGCCATGGCCATATCAGCGGTGGCAGTGGTAAACGCAAATTCACTTAGGCATAGGACGGAAGCAGTAGTGTAGACCTTCATGATATTAAATTAATATGCTACTATGTTAATGTTGATGTCTGATTATACCTATTGTATTGCAACACCCAACCCGATTCCTTGTGGTTGTATTGTTGGCATGTATTAGCTGACTAGAGATGTGTAGTTTGTTGAGAGCATGCTCGGCCTTGAGCAATCAACTATCGGCAAAGAAAGATTGGCACGCGCAAGCAAAAGAAGCATGCATTATATTTTTTGGTATCCTCTAGGATACCATCAAATCTCAAAACAAAGTAGTTCAAAAAGACAACATCACAAGATAGAGTAAATGGTAGTCGTAAGTATTTATTATTAAACTAGGTACTATCCCATGCTACTGTTAGCAAAGCACGGGGTACAATACAACACAATAGTACCCGCAAGAGTCACAAGTGTTCTGTATATATTGTTGAAAGATGAGAAGTAAAATGTATCACCAAAGAAGCATTGTCATGATATCACTGATTGCTTTTGTTCACCACCAGATTATATTATTTATTCGAGGAGAGACAACGGCATCATCATCATTATCACAAGAGCAGGGTGATGATAAGTATGATATTATTGATAAAAACGATGAATATTGGTGTGGTCGATGGGCATATACTGGTCAATGTACTCTAAATCCAGAGTATATGCTACAAAACTGTCGTATGGAATGCGAGGAAAAGGCCGAGAGTGACAAGTATAAGATACAACAATCATTGTTCCGATTTCCTGCATCAAAGTTAGGACATGGATTTGATGAATTACTTCAACATTGGTACAGAAATACTATATATATTGATAACACAACAATAACACCTGATCCAGTTGGAAAAGCTCATGCATTACAATCAGTCTCAACACCGGCTGCAACTCTGTTTCGTCGTCAATGTTACTCGCCATCTCCAAATTCATCGAATAAGTTGCATAACCTATATAAAACGTTGGAATCAAGGAAGAAAGAATTGGGCTTTCAACAGATGGATGACAAATTTGAGGAAGGTAGATTGATGCATACGATAACTCAACGTCTATATCATGCATTTCTACCCCCAAAGGAGGAAGATAGTGAGAAAGATGCACGGAGAATGCACAAGAAGAAATCTAAATCAAATGTTAATACCATTCATGCACAGACAAATCTACCTTCTGATTTTGACTCACCAAGAAAGCTAAGTTTTCAAACAGGAGTTTCTTCCAAATCAGATGACAATGAACAACCACAACAACAATATTTCTGGCGCTCACCGGCTCACTTCTCTTCCCAGGGCACATCGAGAGATTTACAATTTAGACTAAAGAGTTGGGATGTACTAGTTGAGTATCTTGAACCTGCTATACAAAAGATATTACCACATTTCATATTCCAACACGCTCGTCAGTCGGGCAACTTTTGGTATCCTCCAGGAGGTGTAAGAGAATGGCATACAAATGAATTAGATTTGGTTGGTAATATGATAGGAGGTGGGCACTCGAAAGAGGAAGAAATATTCGCTCAACAGACATGGAGAGCATACTTTGTCCGTACAGTTCGTGATGAAGAGTATGACAAAAGGTTGAGTAAGTTGAGAAAGGGAAGACATGTCGATAATAGTAGTAATGATCATTCAGCAATGCATATAATTCCTGGCAACGATGCTGGGATGACATTAGACGTGCTGAAGAAGGCTGGTGCAAGACAATTGACTAATGACGAAGAGAAGAGACAATATTCTGATGAATTCGCTGAAGATTATATACCTGAGATGAGCAAATCTAACGAGCCAGCTGATCTTGATAGCACTGGCTTAGATCGGAATTCTGTGTGGCGTTTACCAGATCAAGACGGATACTTAACACTCTTTAGGCTACCTGATATTTGGCATTGTATTGTATCAGAAGAGGTTCATCGATATAGTCTCGGATTTGCCTTTTCAGACGAGGAGGTTCAAGCTTTACTAACTTTAGCGGGCATATACTTTGATATGATTGAAGAAAACCCGGATAGATTAGATGAAGCAGCAGATAGAGAGGATGAGCTGTAGAGACGAATCTTCTCTTAATGCCCTAGTAATGTTCAACTTTAACCACCTTGCCGGTCTACATTCATAACGTGCAACTATTGATTAGATAGAGTATGAATTCTACTTAAGTCAACAGACACTGATAAATAACAACTAACTTAGTTTTGTTTGTTGAGTTAGCTTGGTTCTATTCAACAACTGTAACAATTCAACAGCAACTATATCACCACCAAATATTTAAAGCAACTTGATGAAATCAACATCGATACTGACACTCACGGTTGGCCCAAGAAAAGAAGGAGCAAGATACTGCCAAAGAAGCTCGGCTGGCAGCTAAGCAACAACGCAACCTTGTAAACCAATGGAGAGAATTCCTCAATGATAATGGTTATGAAAGACATGATGTAAATGTCATACCAGGCTCGTTAGGTATAGGTCTTACTAAAGGTGACCATAATACACTTCGTGTGGGCTCTATCAATGGTAGGAGTCAACTAGAGGGGAAAGTATCAGTGAACGATGTCATCTTTTGTATCGATGATGTGTGTGTGGTTAATACTACTGATCCCAGAGTATTGTCGGGTATGATACCAGATATGAAAAATATCAAGACACTTGAAATTTGGAGAGAGATGGTCTAAGCTCAACCTTGAAAAGATTGAGTCAATTAGACATAGAAAATGATATTATAGACTTTCATTATTATTCATAAAGTAGCTCTATACTAGCCACAGATCTATAACAAATAACAGACAATAATCCCCAAGCTAGTGCAAGATAGTTATATACCAGCACACTCCACACCCATGTGGATCATCACTCACACCACACTTCAACCAAGAAACTTCACCTCAAAACAGAACACTTACATCAACTTGATAAAGTCGACGTCAATTTTAGTATAGGCAACATTGTAGTAACCGGAAGGATCTACACCGACTGCATCGGGAGCTAGCTCGAGCAAATCTTGGGCCATGACACCAAAGTAGATGGTGTGAGTATCAACACTGTCTCGAAGATGCTCCTTCATATCTTCACGATACTTGAAACTGTAGACGGGTAATCCAGAAGGAGACTTCCCAAGGCGGCGAATGTCTTCCTTGAGACGAATGTCACTTCCATCGCCATCGCCGGAACCAACAGTAGGACTACGAAGATAGACAGAGAGAGACAATTGTTACTTTTGTTAGTATATTTGATAAACAAAGACAGTCAAAGGACGCCAAATGATATCAGTACCTTGGAGTAGGACGCCGAGTAGGGGGAGCGACAGGTCTCGGCTAAAGAGATTGAGATCATTAGTAACAATGAAACCAAAAATAGTCGAGAAGTAAATCAAACAAATAATTATATAGCTCACCGTTGGATCAGGAGTTGGTCGAGGAGTCTCTGGTTCTACAGGCCTAGGGGTGGGGTCAGGGACTGGGTTGGGCGTCGGACGTGGCTAACAGTAATTAAAGGGTGACCATTAGAGAGAAATACAAATAAATAAGGAGGCATAACAAGTCAACTTCATGTTTTTATTACTCACAGTGGGTGGCGGAGTATCAGGTTGAACAGGCCTGGGGGTGGGAGGATCGGGAGTAGGGTTATTAACAGGCCTCTGAGTAGGCCTGTGAAGAGAGGAGATAGTAACTTCTGTTAGTATAATTGGATTGTAAAAGCAATCAAATTAGGCAAATTAAGTTCATATGAAGCAGCAATAAAACACCGAGACTCCATGTTGAACTTGGTTTCGCATGATAAAAGAATACCGTGCGGACTTTCCTAGGGGTGGGATCATCCACAGGCTATGAAAAGAACGATCATGAAGTGTGTAAGTGACAAATAAGTTACTCATACATCGAGGACACTCATAAAATAACTTACAGGTGACGTCGGATTGGGTGTCGGAGGCGGTGTCGGAGGTGGTGTTGGACGTGGCGTGTCTGGTTCAGTATCATCATCATCATCATCATCATCATCCTTTAGAAGTTGACAATGATAGAAGAAATTGAAAGAAGAGGTTTGTTAATTATAAGGATACCAAAGGATACCTATCAGTAAGGCGAATCGATAGAAGCTTTTACAGGACAGAAATCAGACAATGCAGGTATAGACTTACATCTTCTTCCGGTTCGTCGTCGTCGTCGTCGTCGTCATCATCATCATCTTCTTCTTCTTCCGGCTATTTAATATTTGGTTAAAAAATAAAAATAAGAAATAAGAAGTTAAAGATACAATGTCTTGAACTTGAACCTTGGTACGTACCTCATCATCATCATCATCGTCATCCTCCGGTTCAATAGGTTGAGCAGTTGGATTTCTTGTTGTCGGTCGAAGTGTAGGCCTATTTGTAGGGGATTTTGTGGGAGATGGAGTCTTCAAAAACAAAGCCCAGGCTTCCGCATCAACTGTCACTACAGGCTTTTTGGTAGGTGGAGGACTTGGTGCTAATAGTTGAGCCCAGCCTGCCATATTAAGTATTGGCTTCTTAGTAGGAGAAGGTGATGGCGCAGTAGTTTCAGGTGGGGAAGTTGGGGAGGATGTGATTGGTGATGATGTATCTTCAACATCATCAACACTCGATTTGCTGATAAGAGATTCTTCAGTACTTGGTTGACTACCATTCTGGAATAACTGCGATTGCGTTTCTCCACTTGATGAACCGTCACGATTCATATCAACTACGCAATCATTATCGGGCGGCAAGTTCTTGCTATCGAGTATACTTCTCATGACTTGAATTTGATGATTCTGGCTGTTAATGATCTCACGAAGAATCACTTCCAGAGCACAATCATCCGTTTCATCGGTATAGTCAGCACAGGATAAAGTACCGGTTTTCAACAGAGCCTTGGCCATATTGACTGCGTTCTGATGATGAGGAATCATCTGATGATTGAACAGAGCCGCCTCTCCGTCTGGCTCGGAAACACTTGTTGTCATGCCTGCCATCATTGCGCAATTCATCGAGTCAATACAACTTGAGAATTGAGCAAGCTCTACATTATCTTGAGGTACATCACAAACAAATCGTTCGGGACATTCTTGATGAGGTAGTTGGAAGGCACTCAGGCCATATGTACCACACTCTTCATCGAACTCATCGACTTGATCGTACTCGTACTCAATAGCGGGCATGTCATCTTCTGAAAGAGGTTTGCCATCCTTGAAGAGCTTGATACGGCCGGTCATGAACTGATGTATATGACAAAAGTAGAAGATGTCCTTTGAGTAGTCTGTATCCTCATCAAACTTTAAGAATACACTAAACTCATCAAACTCCGACCACTCAGGCAAGGGACGGAAGAAGAGAGGCTCATAATCATCCAAGCCAAAGTTATCTTCATTGGTAGTGACAGATGCCAAGTTCATATCATTTGAATATGTTCCCAAGTATTTATCTCCAAGGAAGTACATTGGTGCTGGACATGTCATATCTTCAGCACAAGTGCTCGAGGACCCAGGCGGAGGTATCCCAGGCTCTAACTCGTCGACATCATCATGAGCTCCATCAGGATAATATGCAAACCCTAATGGATGGTAGCTGCGTATTATGTATCAAGAGGTAGATGATATGAAACAGTGTTAGAAGGAACCATGAGACATCATATGCGTATTAGACCGAGGAGGTTCACAACTCTTTAGTCTTGAAAGTGTACTTACTAGTTGGATACATCGCTTTGAACAAACTGATACGTCTTCCCAACATCCATTCTCAAGGTTGGATTGTCGACATCGCCACACTCCTCGAAACGGTAATATCCAAGCTCACCAGTGAATAAGTCAACTTTCGTGGTGAACTTGCACACATCATCATCGGAACATGTTGCTTCACATAAAACAGGAGATTGACGAACGTCCTTTCCAACAACTGATGACGCTCCACATATGATTAGAATCGCCACGGAGATCTTCATAACTATACTTAGGTACAATATTATATTGAATGCTGATGGTATGACCTCGTAGTATATGAGACTATCATGATAGTTGGTGAATTTATTGTCACAACTAGGTACTTATCCAATCATAAATTGTTTCCATTATTACTGAATAGCATGCTCCTCTCATGCTCAGACATTTGGTCGCATGCTATCTATCCATTCTTTCTGAGAGGCAATTATTTCATCTCACATGAATAAGGTAAAGGTCTCCATTACTCAATGATAATCCTTTGAAAACAACTTCTTTGATAGGCAGCGCTTTGGTATATTGTAAGTATGTTCAATTTTGCCAGCATATTATTGAAGTCACTGCAGATTTTAGATACGTTCTCATAACTTATTAGCATACCGAGAGATAGACATACTTATCTATTGTAAATTTACAGGTACTACTTAGAATTTGTACATGCTTATACCTTCCCAAGGTATGAGGGTATGTATTCGGTTGTCATTTAGGTTGTGTGCGTGTGTGGTGTTTAAGTAACTAACTATAATATTATCTTTTGATGGTTTTGAGCAATGTATGGAGGTCAGAGCTGCACCACTCTCGTTATCACAGTATAGAGATGACCAACATAAATGATTCTATAACATGTCTATTATATTGCTAAATATTGTATCAACATTCCCAGAAAAGTTGTCTGCGCATTACTAATATCGTAACTCATTGGGGCTGACACTGTACGATACATAGGAAGATTGAAGATACGATGCGGTATCCTCTCTGAAGTAGCTCTAGTGTAACACTGAGGACTGAGGAGTGAAGATAAAGTTCACCCGGCGTCTGCCTCCCCATTAGTATCTCCTCCTTATCCCCCGCTCATTGCCCATTGCATAGAGTTTGTCTTTGAATATGGTATATCAGTATATATCAGTAACTGCATACGATACATCCGATTCAGATAGCATATAATATGAAGTTACCTAATTAATAATAATATGAGAATTTCCATACAATATAGATACATATATTGATATGTTGAATGACTACAACTATTGTACAATACTTAAAATCATCATACAGACATGACAATAAAAGTAATTAATAGTTACAAGTAGTTACACCACCGGAGCTACTTCGAATATATATCAACCAGCTCTTGCAATTTACCGAGCAATATAGACTACGCCAAACACACAACAATGATTTAAAAAGCAACACGATCTAAGATATCATGCATCAAATTCATTATGCCGATGTAGCGGTAGAATCACTTGCTGTTTTGAATACGGGCTCTCCTACTTGCTCCCTGTTGCGCATATAAAGAACCATGGCAGCAGCAATGACAAAGAGGCCTCCGAAGGTGCAACCTAAAGCAATCGCTAAGGTATTGTTGTTCTTGGATTCCGATTGAGCACTTGAACTTGCTACAATGGTTTTGCAAGGTTCCATTCCAGGATAGTAATCTTTAGTACCCTCGTTCCAGAACCCCCCTACGTCGGCACAATTAATACCAAGGTCTGGGTAGACAGATTCAAATGCCTTCTTCACGGCTTGGACGTCAGTTGAATCAGCACCAACCTTCATGTTATCATAGATAGTTTGGGCGGCTTGAGGATCAGCGGCATGTACTACAGGAAGGACGGCAGCCGCGAAGACAGCTCCCTCGGCATTCTCCTTCTCCCCTCCTTGCAACTCGTCTACCTTATAGGCATATCGTAGAGTGCCTTGAATCATGGGAATCTATAAGAGGATAGAGGATCAATGTTGAGCGAATCATAATATGCATCACACCCCAAGAAGCGTCAAAAGGAAGCTCTTTAGATACTTACATACATCTTCTCAATGATCCTCTCAGTTGTAACTCGTGCTGCTGGACAGTTACCAGACAAGAGTTGGTAGTTACCAAGAGCAAACAAATCTCCCAAGTCATAATTGATTTTGCTCATTCCAGCTGAATCGACACCATCAACATTACATACTTTGAAGTCTCCACAACGCTTGTCGGCCAATGTGTGTAGGAGTTTACCGTTTGCTTGCATTGGATTTTGTCCCTGTTGTTTAGTAGTAGAGGGAAAAGGTAATCAAAATGATGAGCAGTTTCCAAGAAGACACCGCAACAGTCAAAAGACATACCTCCAAACTTCCAGTATAGAAACAGACACCCTCATCCCAAGCATGGACAGAGTTATAGTTATCAGAGATAATACCATTTTGACAATCATCAAGAGCATCCTCGAACTCTCTGATGACATACATAAAAATGTTCATATAAGAGCTACCCTTTTGAATGACTTGCTGGCGGCCGACAAACCCATACTTTCCGAAGTCTGCATTGCCATTTCTGAAATTAGTAGATTCACCATCGAACGCTGCCTCGATCCACTGGTGAGCATAATCGGGAGTGCCATAGTAATCATAGAAGTATTTGAAGTCTTTATAAGGACATCCAGGGCATCCCTTGAGCATCTTATCCTCGGCGCTCTTGGAGAATCCAGCGCTGATGTTGTGAAAAGAGAGAGAGAGGGAGAGAGAGGGTTATCAATCAAATAGTATAACAGGAGAGTACAGCGATGATGATATATACAAACACTTACATGGTACGAGCAGCTTTGTTATCAGTCTCCATGTTGTATGTGTATGCATACTCGTCGCCGTCAATATTGAACACGCCCTCGTTAGCAAAGCAATCTACCATGTTGGTTTCTACAAGAGCACCAACTTGACAGTTCATGTATGATTCTTGAAGATCAGTTGTCTCATACAATACATTGATAATCTGAGTACCTGATGGATAGTCAGCATATGCCTTCCCTTGTACCTCAACCCCATCGGAATTACGTCCCATGATACCATCACCCTTACTGATAGATTTGGACAATGGTGTAGTTAGTGATACTTGAGCATAGGACTTCGAGTTACCACCTTCATTGTAGATAGCCCTCGCCGCTTCGAAGGATTCGGCTGTTCCCCTGGCCAACTGTGCCTCAATAGCAGCTTGATCAAGATCAATGGCACAGTGATCAGTTACCTGTGTAGAAGTAGTAACAGAAGCACGGGGATGATTTAATAATAGAGATAATGTAAGTATATGCTAGAAATCATATGATATGAGACCAAAACAATATATTGATACTCACCTGACTGCCTGGACGATATCCAGCGATTGTTTGAAAAGAAAGGACTCTCTGGCGTAATGATGTAAATGGCGAGCCTTCAACAAAGGAGGACTGTAAGGCATAGTATGCAATGGCAAGAGGGAGCTTCATGGTATCGGTATCGAGTTGGTTGTAGAGAGGTCCTGAAATGAATATAATGATGATAGGATTATGATGATGGCCGATCGTATCAAGTTAGTGGATTCTGTGGTTTTCTAGCAAAACAATTGCATTTAAGCAATAGTTGATGTAGGTACTAGCTAGCAACAACAATACATGGTGCACGCTCATAGGCAAGGTTGGCACGCTCGCTCATTTGAGAAAGAATAAATGAAGGAGATAGAGTAGAGTTCAAGATTAGTTTAATCGCCAAAGTCAACTTTCACTCAGAGCGAATGCTCATTGTACTTTCCTCAAGTAATAGCTCTAACTCAATGGTGATCAGGAATTATTAAGTATAGTGAAGAGATCAGGTAAAAGGTTTATCGTGTTTCACAATCCATTTAATCTGACTTATGGTATCCTTGTAGATCAACCCTTTAACTATCCAATTCCCCAAACTCACCAACTATTAAGTATTAGTTTAGTCAATCCATTTCTAAACACAACTCAGTAACGCATTATCTAGACAACTATATTGGACATCAATACTCGATTACAATAGAGGCATGCAACATCTCTTTCCCGTCACCCCCGTAAGTATATATACCTTTCACCTTATAGAACCAATGCAGCACCAATCAACAAGATCATAGCAGCTGATACTTTGATGTGGTCAACATTAAATGCCGTGTTCTCAGTAGTCTCGGGATCTAGTACAGACTCAGTGCTGACCTCCTTATCATCGTCGTGGTCATGATCATCCTCGGAATGCTCATCAGAATGTTCATCAGCACCTTCCCATCCCAAAAAGTCTCCCATACAAGTATTGGCAAGCCACACTTCCCAATAATCACTGGAATCTTCAATAGTGGCTATGTTTTTGATATGCAAAGAAGAAGAAGAAGATAATGGATTAGACTTCTTAACATGAAACACAATCTTGTACACACACTTTTAAAGCACACATATAATATACATATTATGTATATATATATCGTACATGGCGGAATAAACTTCTGATACGCCAACTCTGCCTGACCAAGCTGCCCAAAAGAAGTGCTATTAACATACGAAGTTGTATGCCAACCGAAACAGTGATCAACATTCTCAGTTATAGATTTGATCTCAAACAAATTCTTGCTCGCATACCCAATTAACTCGGGGGTTTCATCACAAGTCTCGCAGTTAGATGTATCACAATTGTACATTTTAATGTACATTTTGTCAGGATCATCGCCGGTTCCACATTGATCAATTTCAAACTTAGTGTAAACCGTCTGATTTCCAAATACCTGAATAATGATCGTTTGCAACAAGAAGTTGAGATATATTGCAAATGAAAATATGCACAACTATGCAAATAGTCACACTAGAAAGAAAAAAAAGCTTACATCAGTTTCACACAACAAACCCTCGGGAAGTACATGTACTTCGGTTGTAGATCCTTCCATTAATATAGCTGTATCATCATCACAGCCTCCAGGGCCTTTATTATAGAGGGAGAGAGGGAGAAGGTTAAACAGAGCATAAATATATCTTTGTATGTAAACAACAACAACAATAAAACATACCATAAACATCGTAAGGTAAATCTCCTTTCCAACTGTCTGCCGACAGAGCACTATCGATTCCACATACTAATAGCAATAGATACTTAATCATCATGTCAAGAATGTGTAGCAATAAATGCCTGTAGTTTCGCCAGATCAGTACAAAAAAGCTATCGGTATCTTTTTCTGGTGTTAAAATAACACCAGATTCTAAAAATATGTAAAATATTTTTCAATTTTTCTCGTACAAAGCTAGCAAAAATACTTAGTTGAACGATGTATACAAAAATATTGAATTTTCTGGTGTTGAATTAACACCAGAACTTGAGCTCATAACCTGTTTTGCCCTTCACTCCTATTTGATTGTTGGTGGTCTCGTGCATTCTAAATTTTCATTGCAAATTGAACGTCGAACACAAAATTTTTGCTTTGCAACAACAACAACAACTACTTTGATCCAGGCCAAGAGATTGGGATCATGGGAGTGTTACAAAGATGTGGAATGCAATCAGCCACGACTTTAGTTTGAAGTATTGCAAGACAAAGAGGGCGAAGGAACTAAGTTGGTCTACTGCATATTCAAATTCAAACATGTCAAAGGCAAATGCATTCAACAATAAGAGAAACAAAAGGTATGTGGCGCCAGCATAGAGAAGTATGCACATAAACTGATTGGTGGGTAGTCTTATTAAGTTTGTTGTATGTTTAATTTTAGTTTTTATTTGTATTACTTTGGCTACTACTACTTCTACTACTAGTATATTGCAATTACCCCTTGGTAGATACCTTTCATGTTTGTTGCATTATGTATTCAATTTCGATTTCAGAAGATGGTTGCAGTATACAATCCCGTTCTATAACCCTCTGTATTGCATGCATATCGTTATGTTTGTGTTGTGTGTATCCCCATCAAGTTTATTATCCAATAGTTGTGTTTAATTTTGTGCATGCATTTTTGTGCATTTTTATATACGATGGGAGGACTGGCGCAGTTCTTTCAGATATAGATATCATTATTTGAAAATTGACATGCTTCTAATATACTTGATAATCCCTCCGAAACAATAGACCGGCACCGCCGTATGATGTACGATCATACTTCGAGCATACGATATGTGCATATTTCATCGCCGCAATTGTAGAATTTTTGTAGTATACGCTATATAATGGACGGATAAACGAGTATGTTGATGGCTGCAACGTGTCCAGTCGACGACTATTATAATACCAATCGAATACACGCCGTGTGGATATACCAACACTATTATAGTGGATGATATTGCCGTCTCTCTACCACTACTATATCAACTCGAATGATTTGCAAATCTCCGTCGGGGCAAAATGGTGGTTTTAAACTACGCCGCAAATATGCTTGATATTACTACCGATATTAAAGCACTATAATAGTATTGTATTGGTGAATCTTCTAATCACCTACGTGATTTCACTGCCGCTATGCGTATGATATAGATTGCCATGATGGCTGCTAATAAAGAACAAATTATGATGGGAGAGGGCGATGGGCGCCCTTGGCGACGAAGCTGCTTTCACTGTGAAAGGTAGTCAAGTACATTTTACTAGTACATTACCTTGTGTATTATCCAATAAAGCCGCTAATCTTCCAAATTCCAAAGATACGGATACGGTATCCTTTTTTAAATGCTAGCTTGATTTATAACATTGAGTGGTATCTTGAGCTTCCTACTGGCCGGTTGCTCTATCAAATATGGCGTTGCTCATTCCTTTTAGAATACTAATAGCGGGGAAAGATCATACATATGTTATCAGTAAATGCATAAGTAACTAAAAGAAGATACTATATTCACAGTTTGCTGTAATGCCAAAGCTGATCAAGTCGTCCTCCTAACAAACATTCTCACACCCCTAAAAGTAAATCTCTCATTCTATCCAATATGCACATACTAATATGTAGCCCTAAACATCTTTACCCAGTTGTCAATTACCAAATGAATACTATCCCTTAGTCCCCCATCTCTGACAAATCTGTCAAGCATGGGTCCTGTACCAATCGGAGAGCTTCCATCCACTTCAAAATTAACAATATCATAGCCCTCGCCTAGCTCACAGCTACCATCGACATCTGGAAATGTGATTTCCCCATGACAAGTCTTTGTATGGTCATCACCCAATGTTAAAACCCACTTGATTGTAATTGAAAATTCGTAGATGTACTTCTTCTTACCCCTAACACTTGCAAATGAGCAATTTCCTTCAAGCTTTGATACTTTTGACACTATTGCACGAGAGCCTGGGGATGGCGAACCATCAGGTAGAATATACTCAGCTGTAAGAAGTGCAGCCTGAAGAGTTTCTTTCGCCCAAGGTGTCACATCTCGTTCCTCCCACGTTCCTGCCGTGTTCCATACTGATTTACCGCCACCATCTGCAGTAGAGGAATTGATTGGTTTGGGTGAAAAGTCATCATTTCCACTAACACTGGCATTTAATTTCTTTGGAGCGATATCTCCGATCAACGCCTTAGCCTCATCATCAATCTCACGATCAAAGTATGATGTCTTTTTACCATCCGAACGAATCTTGTATCCCCTAACATGGTCAGATTTAGTAAAGAGACCATCTCCAGTTTCCTTTACTACTTTTGTAGAAGTTGTTGTTGCTGATGATGCTGGTTGAGTTGCAGGTGCTGCTGTTTCCTTATTTGCCTTTGGAATATCATCTTTCTTTTCAGGGATACTATTTTCTCCTCCTGTAGGTGCCTCTGCCAATACCTTCTTTTCCATCTCCAACTTTGCTTTAGCATTCTTAACTTCCTTTACAAGTGCTTTGTTTGTCGGATCTAATTCCAAGGCTTTCTGGAATGATGCTAGTGCCTCAGAAGTATTCCCACATGCATTCGATGCCGTAGCTCGTCTCCAATGCGCTAAACACACATGTGTTTGAAATAAGATAAGTTAGCGCACACACATGTGTTTGAAATAAGATAAGATACAACTCTCTCGCAATAATGTATAAATATAATTCATACAAAGACAGGAGACATACCTTTGACATATGTAGGATCATTGAGCACGGCTGCATCGGCATCCTCTAGTGATTCAGTAATTTTTCCCATTTGCATTCGAACTAATGATCTGTTGGAGTAGAAGATTGCAATATCCTTCTTACATTCATCCAATTTATGCAAATTTGCCTCCTCTTTATTATCACCGACGCCAACAATTACCGATGATAGAATCTCAATACCCTTGCCATAAAGCGAATCGGCATCTGGATAATTCTTTGATATAACAGACAACCGTCCACGACGTTTAATTTCTTCAATAAGAGCTTGCCGAGAGGACAATGTTTTTGGGAGAGATGCAGAAAGTATATCACTAAAAGAGGATACAGAGATAACAGGATTAGATGTTGAACAACACATAGATGTGGCAATGATACACTCTCAATATTATTATAAAGATATCATATGTGCATTTATATAATAATATGAGTACATCATAACATAAATATTTCTTACAACATAAGATAAAGTGGCAATATACACTCAATAATTTATTCGCATTACAATTACATTTGTACATATCTCATCTAACAAACATAAAAAAAACTCACGAGTGAGCCGACGGAGATCCACCAGTATATAGTGACATGATATTAGTATTACTCTATTTGTAACAGGAGGAGGTTTGTACTGTAGGAAGATCGATGGATGTGGGGAGAGGATCTAGAAGAATGGATTTGGCGATAAACCCCTTCCCTGCACCACTAACTCCAACCAAATCCAATCCAATCATCACAAACTACCTCCTCTTCATACCTCCTGCCTCTTCTCTTTATCAACCTCTAACGTCTATCATGGCGAAGTCAATACGGTCAAAGTCCAAGCGGAAGAACCGCACAGAGTTTCGCAATACTATCGGCTCGGTGAGTAAACTTGAGTGGTGTCATAAAATAAGTGTACGATACTAAATAATATCACCGACATATCATGCCAATCTATGTTATTTTTCTTATTGCAAAAACATACTCATTGTACACATGACATTCTGACAAATCTCGATACTTTAAAATCATTTGACATGTATATGTATAGGCGGCGGCAAAAGCAAACATGGCTATAGTACAACAGAAATTACAAACAATAAACAATGGGCAATTAAATTCATTCGATAGGTTATCAAATTTATTTGCTGGGAACTCCCTCCCTTCAGCCACTATCTCTACATCCAATACTAACACCGATGATAATGATGATGGTGATGTAGTTATGGCATCATCCAATAATACGAAATCAGCATCTAAAATACCAACAAAAAAATCCAATCATATCAAGAAAGCTTACAGCCAAAAAATGATTGGACAATATGGATTAGCAACGACAAGGAAAGTTAATAAAGAGAAACAGCGTGCTGGTAAGATTAGAAGTCGTGTTAATAGTTCAAGTGGTAGGAGTAGTAGAAGTAGTAAGCTTAGTACCCAGGGTAGATTGAGAAGTAGTAGTAAGAAAAAGTAAAGGGGGGGATAAGTTATTAATATTATGAAGTAGTATGTTATGTACAATATATATTTGGAGGAAGCTTTGATTGAAAAAAGTCAAGGTAACCTGGGTCATGGGTCTACCTTTTTGTTACAAAAAGTGTTCTCTTTGTACTCTATAATTGTGTTGAAAGAGCTGAATATATTATTATTTTGTATTCAGTTTTGTGGCAGATTCGTGGCAATGTCCTCTTCTTTCGTCATCAGCTAAAATAATAGTGAGAAGTAGCAGTACTCATGTTTTTTTTTGCAATTGTAAAGTCATTACCTCTAGCAGTAGCTCTAGACAGTCCTGCCTCCCTAGAACAAAACCTCACCTTGTATCCTACTATATCTTATAAAATGCAAAGCCGAAGTGCAAGAAGAGGAATAATCAACAGCTTATCCTAATTTATCCTACCACTGAGATGTTTGATTAGCTGTATCAGGCAGACAAACTAATAAATGACCTTTATTCGTTCCACCTATTTTCGTACTTCATAAGCCATAGTTGGCAAAAAAGTAAAAGTATGGTATCGTACGAACTCATTGCAACTAATTAAATTAATAACAACTGTCAAAAGTTTGGGTATTGGCAACGAACAGGCGCCCACTTTAAGATAGAAGAGCTGCTAAGTGAGGAGTTTGCTCGGATCAGAGAGAGTTAATTATTTCTTAGCGCCGGTTGTGTAAATCTTTGCAATATAATATACCAAAAGTCCGTTACACCTAAGAGATTGATTGCAACTGATATATAATGGATCGTCAACAGTAATGGCGGTGAGTTTTGTAACAATTGAAGTATTATCAATTATCAATAATATTTCATATATTTATTAGTTGTTATCGTTTGTGTTCGGGGTTTATTTATACTCATTGTCAATATTATGTTTCCCCTATACAATATCACATTATCACAGCAGCAGCATTCCACGCCAAACAGGAGAAAGTTTGGTACCAAACTATCAGCCAACAGTCCACTACCATCATCTGCGCATCGATTAAATCATCAAAAACTATCAGCTACCAAATCATCACCACAAAAAGTACAACAGGGTGTATCAATAAAAAGTAAAAGTGCCAAGAAGGCAAACTTTCCACCAAAGAGTTCCAAGAAGAAGAAGGCGAGTTATAATAGACAATCATCAACATTAAATTTATTATCAACTCCAGGTCATGAACAATCATCATATATTGCAACTCCATCAAGTATGTCACCTGCTACAATACAAAAAGGGAAGAACTTATTTGACAATTTCAATTCCCCATCCATTGTTGACAATACTACTACTAATAATAATAATGGTAGCAGTATTACTAATAATGGCGGTAGTAATAGTAGTAAGAAGGTTGAAGGGGAATGGTCACATAAATTTACTCCAAAGATATCATGGAAGCAAGTTGCTTCTTCGTCACCAAAACAAACAAAACAACAGTCGTCTTCTTCTACTACATCCACATCCTCATTCTTGGCATATTCTACAATCAATGCAACATCTTTATCATACTCACCACCAGAGAAGAAGACGAGTAGTGTTGGTAGACAGAATAATGATAGTATGATAGCAGGAAGAGGTATCATATCGCCAACATCTGCTTCTATTCTATCATCATCATCAACAACGACAAAACAACCTGCAGCGTCATCCGTCAATGAAAAGATATCAATTGGTCCATCTGAATATGGTATAATCTTCCCATCAAATGAAAAATCATTACATTTAGAATTAGAATCGGTCACAGTAACATCTGGACAACCCACGGGGTGTAGTATTGCAAGAATCTTACCCAAGTTTGATTTAGATAATGTAAGATATATACATAATGATACAGGGGGCTCGGCATCATCGAAGATACAAGTGAATGATCTACTAGTATCAATCAATGGAATATCAGTACTATCACAAAAGTATCAAGTAATTACTGATTTGTTATATAACAAATATTACAATCAAGAGAAGATTATTGTATTTCGTTCCATTGATAAGCTATCAAGAGGTGGTGGCGGCGGTGGCGAAGGGAAGTTCTCACGCAGGACAATGCGCAATATACGTACTGGTAAACGTGTAGCCACGGCATTGAATGACGATGCCATGGAGAATGGTGAGTTATTAACATGGGTTGAAACTCCTACACAGGTTGAACTTCGTGTTAGAAGTAGAAGTAAAAAGAGTGGGCATGTTGGTAAGGAGAAGAAGGATGTGATGATTAGTAATACAAGGGACCCTCCAGGTCACAATGAAGTGACAGAACAGTTCTTCTCACCCAGAACAAAGCTTGCAAGTATTGACGAGGTTGCAACTCAAATCACACTTGAATCACCTAGTGCAACTTCATTATCATCAGCACAATATGCTTTGACACCATCTACTTTGGGTACTGCTACGAGTAGTCTAGCAGGTAGTCCTTCATTCCTATTCTCACCATCAAATGTTAAGAGAATGTCTTCAACATCACGAGTTGTATTTGGTAGAGGCGAAGAGTTTTCGCCACCTAACTTTTCCCCAGGAGCACTGTCGAGCTCGCCACTGACAGCATCTTCTGTGAGATCTCCATTGTCTAGCGGGAAGAGAGACGCTTTGCCAGCGACTGTGAAGAAGAGTAATGTACAGGTTGAACGCATAGGCAAGGTCCTCGTTGGGGAAGATACACTAGGCAACAGCAGACCTGGCGACTTTGAACATTCACTCAGGCTTAAGAAGGGAGTGCTCAACGAACTCAAATCTGTACACCTTGAATTGGAAAGGTTACAAAATATTAATGAAAAGCAAGGTCAAACGATTCATGTTTTGAAAGAGAAAGAGAGTTATCACAAATCAAGTCTTCAAGAGATTCGTAAACTATCAAAGAATGTCAAGTCTACTCTTCAATCTCAATTGGAGGATTCAAATGCACATGTCAGGGAGTTAGTAGTCCATGTCCAAGCGTTGGAACAATCTGACCAAACATCAAAGGAGACAATTGCTAAGTTACAAAAGGAGTTGGCACAAAAGCAAGAATTACTCGATGAGCAAGTGACAGTATGTGAAATGCAACTTAAGGATATAGACAGAGTAGAGACATTACTTACTGGTATCAAGGGTGACAGAGACGACTTTGATGTCAAGTTATCACAACTTACGATGGATTTAGCCGACACCAAGACTGATCTAGCTGAGGCGAAGGAAGATCTTAAAGAAGAGAGAATGAAATCGAATAAGCTTGATGCCTCTCGAGTCGAACAGATTTGTGTCTTAGAGGAACGTCTTGCAATGGCTGAATCTAAAGACCAAGCCGATGATGATACAGAGATGCTTAGGGAAACTACTGTCAATCTCGAGACTAGCATTCAACAAAAGGATGAGGAGATTGTTAAACTCAAAACAGAGAGAGACCTCCTTGAAACAACTGTCCAGAAGAAGACCGAAGAGGTGGACAGTCTAACGGAAGCGGTTTCGTCGTGGCATAAGGAGGTAGTACAAATCAAGGAACAGGTCTCTACACTGTCACAAGAGAGAGATCAGGCTGTGGCTGATATGGCATCATTTAAGGAATCTCGTACAAATCAAGCTCGCATCTATGAGGAACGTCTTGTGAGAGAGGAGCAAAATGCTCTTGAACTGAAAGAGCACATCTCTCGAGTAGAATTAGAGCGAGACCAACAGTTTCATCAAATTGAAGAGGCACAGAGTTTGAAGTCTCAACTCAATACCACGGTAAAGTCTCTTGAGGGACGTGTATTGGAGCTTGAAACTGAAGTTGACCGTGTGCACATTGACTTCAAGAATGCCGGTATTGAGAAAGAGGCAGTCGAGACGAAGCTAAGAGAAGCCACAGCTGAGCTTGATATAACTACCAAGCAGAATGCTGACCAGGTTAACAAATTAGGCGAGGAGATCACATCATCAAATGACTTGATAGCTCAGCTGAAGGTGAAGGTCTCTTTATTATCAGAAGAAAAAGATGATTTAGTGACCAAGGTCTTCAATGCTTCTAAAGATGAAAAGGTGCAAACCTTAGAAGAACTTCTATTGGAGGAACGAAACAAGTCTCTTGCGGTTACAACAAAGCTAGAAGAAGTTGGCAACGAATTAGACGAAGTTACGACCAAGCTGGAACTTGTGAACCAAGGAAAGGAGGATGTTGAGGCCAAGTTGAAGAAGGCCACTTTAGAAGTTGAAACAGTTACCAAGCAAAAGACCAAGGAGATTGAGGGGTTGAATGAAATGTTTACATCATCAAATGGCCAAATTACTCAGCTTAATGAAACTGTAAGCTCTCTCACTGAAGCACTCATTACAGCAAATGAATCTCTTGAAACCGAGAGATCTCAACTCAATGAGCGTGTACAAATGTTACAACTCAAAGTAAACGATGGAAACGCATCTAATTCCGAGCTTCAGTCTAAGCTGGAAATTCTCACATCTAATGAAGCATCGTCAATAATGGAGATGAATACAAAGCTAGCTACAGCTGAAAGTATGTGCAGTGATTCACAAGCAGAGATTATGATATTAAAAACAGAGATAGCCAATAAAGAGAATACATTGTCGTCCCTCACCGCAGAAATGGAACAATCGAAGCAAGAGTTTGATGCCGAGAGAGAAAGTTTTGTTGAAGATGGAGAAAGAAATAAAGTTGAAATTGCTACTCTCCAATTCAAACAATCCGAGCTGACAGATCAAGTAAACGATCTTACCCTCCAGCTTCAATCATCTCAGAGTGATGCAGTAAATACAAAGGCAAAGCTAATGATCGAATTGAGTGAGTTGTCAAAGCAGTTGATTGAATCTCAAGATGATTTCAGCCAAAGTAAGACACTTGTTGCCGATCTCAAATCCAAGCTAAACACTGCAGAGTCTCTACTCGATGAGAGTGATAGTGAAATTCAAAGCTTATCGGATGACTGTGAACGGCAAGAGAAACAAGTTAATGACCTCAATGCCTTGTTGAAGACTTCCGAGAAAACTGTCGCTCAGCTGAAAGACGAACATCAATCCCAGTCTATTGAGATTGAATCTCTAACTACTTCTAGAAATAATTTGCAGGAACAGAACAAAATGTTGACATCTGACCTAAAGTCATCTGGTGATAGCTTAAAGGATAAGATATCATCGCTCACTAATGATGTACAACTGAAAGATGCCGAGAATAAGAGTTTGTTGAAGGAGCTTGAAGAGTCTCAGAATCAGAGTAACGCCCTTGTTACTGATCTTCAAACCAAGCTGGAATCTTCTGATGCATTACTTGGTGAGACTAGTGTTGATCGGTCAAGGTTGGAGAAACAAGTCAATGATCTCAATGTACTAATAGAAAATGCAGATACAATTCAGACTAAACAGAAGAATGAAATTGAATCGCTGTCCGTTGAGCTCATATCTATGACCATGCTAAGAGACGATTGTCTAGCTGAAACAGAGACGTTAGCTGTTGATGTAAAGTCAAAGGAATGCGAGATCAGTAGTCTAGGTGACAAGGTTTCTGAGCTGACAGACCAATTACAATCGATGGAAACATCTCATGCTACAGAAAAGAAAGAATGGTTAGAGAAGTTAAGTGTATTACAGGATGATTCCAAGGCAGTCGTTTCTGACCTTGAATCCAAGTTGGATTCACTAAAGGTATCACTTGAAGCGGCCAACATCGACAATTGCGCTCTTACAAATAATTGTGAGCGTTTTGAGAAGCAAGCAAATGATCTTAACATGCTGTTGGAGAATACCGAATGCACTCTCTCCCATCAAAAGCTACAAAATGAATCACTAGAGTTGGAACTGGCAAGTTTGTCTTCTTTAAGAGACGAACTTCGTCGTGATAAAGATTCAATGGCAGCTGAATTGGAATCAAATGTTGCTGAGATTTCTAGCTTGAGTGAGAGAATACGAGTTCTCATGAATCAAGTCAGCCTTGGAGACAGCGATAGAACTGAGCTTTCTTCAAAGGCCACAACAATGGAGATTGATCTTGTGAAATTGAACAGTCGATTCGACTCACAACAGAAGTGTCTCAAGTCGAAGGAAGATGAGATCTTTACATTGCGGTCTCAACTGCTAGAAGTACAGACCACAGTGAAAGATCTTACAGACATTAAAGAGCAGTCTGAATCCAAATATCAAAGTGAAATCAAGAGCTGCAAATCAAAACAATCTCAACTACTTTCACAGAAGAACGATCTCGAGGTGATTATCAAGAAGCTTACAACTCAAATAGAGCATACTAAAGCACAATCCAACAGGGAAGTATTATCTCGTGATGTCAAGCAAAACAATTTAATGAAAGATATTCAAGATTTGCAAAATGTTGTATCGGCAAGCAAGATCAAGTGCAGTCACTTGACTACTGAACTCGAGGCTGTTAATAAGTCGTTGAGTACAAAGGATTCCGAACTAATGGTTATGACAAAGCAAAAAGATGACACGACCAAGGAGTTAGAGATGGCCATCAAGGAAGCTAGAAAGAAAGAGGATGCTTCTCAATCTAAGGAAAAAGAACTAAGTACTCTCTTGGCAACACAAGAATGTGAGTTTAAGAAACAAGAAGCATGCCGTGCTGGTCTAACGAAGAGGTTAGAAAGTCTTACATTGTCTATCAAGTCTAAGGAGCAAGAAATATGTAGTTTACAGAGCGAACTCGCTTCATACAAGGAGACCGCAACTTTGCTCAAATCCCAGGGTGAAATGTCTAAAGATGCATTGGAAAAAGCTTTGAGTGATGCCCATGCATCATTCAATGATGAGAGGAATAGCATGAAACATCACATACAGGAACTAGAGCAGCAACTTGAGCAAACTCGAAAGGCCTTGTCTATTCAAGAGCAGAATGTTATCGATAATGACAAGAAAAATGCTTCAGCTCTAACCTTAATGAATGATAAGACATCAAAAGCGAAGGAGGCGGAGAAAGATCTTCAAACAAAAGCCCAGGAAATGAAACATCTACTCAAAGCTAGGCAGGATAAGATTGACAAGCTTGCTAATGATCTATCTTCCTCCAAAATGTGTCATTCAGAATTGGTTGATGAAAGGAAGATGCTTGAGCAACGCATGTTTCATTTAACCAAGGAAGTTGATACATACAAACAAGAGTCTTCCCAATTGAAATCAATGTTACAAGAGGGAGTTGCGTTGAATGCTTCATTGAGTGATAGAAGTAAAGAGAAAGAACGAGTGTTAGATGATCAGTCTACTGAGATGAAACGGATGACAGCCAAGATACAGTCTCTGGCGCAGAGTAAGGAAGAACTCGTAAAGGAGATTAGTGAAAAAGGAGCAAATGAAGAGATGTTACAATCAAAGCTGGAGGAAACTCATTTGGAACTCGTTCAACTATCAATTGACATGACTTGTATGCGGGAAGATGTTGTTATGACTATATCAGAAACTAAAAATGAGGCCGATGAAGTCCTTCGACGTATAGTAAAGAACTATAGAGTAAAAGAAGATGAGTTGAAGAGTAAGGTTAAGTTACTGAAAAGAGAGCAGGACGAAGCCATTTCTCATTTGAATCAGTCGCACATAGAGCAGATGAAAAGGCTGGAAGAACAATGCAACGACGCACGTATCTTGAATAAGAGTCTTGCTGCACGGCTCGAGGTGGCATCAGTGCTGGATAAACGAGATAAGAAGCTGGATAAATTGATGGATATTGTACAAACAATGGATACTGCTTGTGCAGAATATTGTGCTGATGATACTTTGACTGGAGTTGAGTTGGAGCGTTGTAACAATACCATTCAATGTCTAAAGGAGGATCTTTCATTATCACGAAACAACATCACAGCTCTAATGCAAGAGATTGAGCGTGGTAAAGAAGAGAGGGCATCGCTTCAATCTGACTGGAGTAGCTTCCAGAATGCCTTACACAAACTAGTTGTTTGTATTGATGAAGAATCTACGCTGTCAATTGATGAACTCCCAGAAATGACTTCGCTCTTGGATACTTTGTTAGGTTTGTTTCAAGCAAAATCAGATCTAGTTTCATCCCTACAATCTCAAATACAAGATATGAAATCTTCACAAGTAAACAAGGCAATGGAGTTTGACCAATTGATTGACGAAATCAAGTAAGTCCTAACTGATTCACATTCTCATCTCCAATTCATTTGTAAATGGCTCACACTCTTTATCTCCACCTTTCATCACCTCAGCTCTGTTCAAGAAAGACTCAATCCATTGCTTTCTAGTCATCATGAGATTATAAATAGTGACGATAATGAAGCCATTATGAACACTGTTGAGCACGAATTGCGTGATATTTGTATCCAAGTAGAAGCACAGGTTGATTGTGACTCTTCTTTATCTCAACATGAAGTGATTTATGATATGTTGCACTCATTGAAAGTAGCAGTATCTAGCAGCAATGTCATATGTGACAAAACCAATCTTCTCAGTGATAGTGGAGATCATGAACTAGTCTGTGAGTTCTTGTCTGAGATTGAAGAAGCGAAGAAAAAAGTACTGGACTTAGATCACAAGTTGATTAGCGAGTCTAATTGCAGGAAGAAGTATGAAATGAAATGTAAATCGAAGGAGCAGATGCTTGTCGAGGCAGAGGAGAAGATTACAACATTGGAGAAGAGTATAAAGATATTGGATGAGACGAAATTTATTCAAACACAGGAGATCAAGGATATAGAATTGAAACTCGAACATGCCCAAGAGAAGCATGGTACTTTAGAGACAAGTATCAAAGACTTGAATGATATTGCACAGTTCAAATCAAAAGAGGTGAAACAACTTGAGTCTAATCTACAACGGACTAGAGACAACCTAAGGAAATCAGAGCTGAACTATGAACGTGCTCAAAGTGAGATAGAATCATGTCAATCACTTGCAATCGAGTTGAAGGCAATCATCATTGAGAAGGTAAGGCTATGAATGGTAGGGCTCGCACTTTTGTTTATCTACTTGTTCATCTCACCACCACATTCTGTCTATCATACGATACATAGAACAAGGCAATTGAAGAAAAGGAAGGGCAGATTATGGAACTTCAGTATAAGATTGACGAAATCTCAGCCAAGGCAGATGGATGGAAGGCATCTCTTGACGGGATTGTTACCGACGATAACACTGGCATATCATCTCCGGATGATATCGCAAAGCTCTTGGCAATAAACAAGGAGAAACAGGACACATTATCATCCAGGGTATCCGAGCTAGAAGAGCAGTGTTTACGTATTAGTCAAGACTCTAGTCAGCAGGCTTCAATGCACAAGGTTATTGTGGAAGGCTTAGAGTCTCAGTGTGGATTGCTTTCTGATGACTACGCTGATATTTGTCTTGAGATTAGTGAGAAACAGGACTACATTACCACATTAGAAGAGGCAAAGGGACGATTAGAAGTCAATGTAGATACTCTAAAGAAGGAGAAGGATGATGCACGTCGAATATTATCAGACCTGAAAAAATCGTTGGGAATCTTGAGACAACAAAAGCTTGATTCAGATATGTTAAGGAATGAAGTATTGGTGGCTGTAAAAGACCTGACCAACGTTGTTCATGTTCATTCGACCAAGCTTGAAGGATTCACAGCCAAAATTACTTTATCCACTTCAAATTGTAGTTGGGCTGAGAGTGTTGAATACATTACTAAGTTCATTGAGCATGCAGCCTCAAAGTTAAACCAACACTATTCTCAAGTAGTGGCAGAAGCTGTAACACCCAAGGCAAAGGGAGCCAGTGACTCATTTTGTGGAGTGTCCAACTTTGCTTCACAACATTCAGACATGTTGGAAGATTTGAAAAACATGAAGACGGCCCTGGCAAATGTCATGTCATCACCCAAATTTACTCCAATGAAAGAGGTTGCAAGGCAGGAACAGAGTCCTGTTGTTCACGATACGATTGATGAATATGGAGAGAAACTATACCAAGATCTATTTAGAGCTCACGAACAAATGACTTCTCTTAGCACGAGAATCCAGGAAGATCAAATGCATTGGGAGGATAGGGAAGCGTGTCTTTTGAGCCGTATAAAGGAGCTTGAAGAAGAGATTGAGAACAACACGAAGGTTGCTGCTTCATTAGACGCATCAGTCGAGAACGCTGATCAAGTGTCTACTACTAAAGACGAAAACTTTGAACAGCGATATCAGAAAGCTATCGTCCGTAGAGCTTTCCAAACTTGGAAAACACAAACCCGCATGTCTAAGCATACGAAGATTGCAAAGCAAATGGCAAAAGAGCTCTCACAAACACGAAAGAAGGTCCTCTTGCTGAAGACACACCTTGATGGTAGTTGAGCATATATGTTAGATGGTGTAATGTAATATTAAAGAAGTAGATTATTGAGATCTGTTGTCCACAATGTATGGCATTGATCCCTGTATAAATTGACCGATTCACTATGTATATTATCGGAAGTATAATCACCTTTTTTTTCCAATTGGTACATTAACTTATTACATTATCCTTCATATATCGCGAACAAAAGTTAATCCTTCTTCTTATCACCAACATCGTTCATCTCAAAAAAGTTATTAGAAGATGAATTACCACCGCTGCCGATAAAATCTAATTCTTCTCCTTCATCCTCCATGTTTAAATCATTCGCAAGCAGTCCTCTCCTTTCATTCCCTGTATTAACATTACTCTGCTGAGATCTACCACCACCACCAAATAATGGTCTCGACGATTGGTTTGATTGACGGTTTGGATCATTCCAGTTTGTAGCAAATTCCTGAAATCTTCTCTTGGCTGCATCACCCAGTTTAGTTAAATTGTCCCCCAAGTCCTCTAAGAAATCACCACCACTGCCGCCGCCTTGTGCACCACTATATGTTGATCGTCCTGTTGTTTGTCTCCCACCTCCACCAGTTGCAATTGATCGAGGGTTTCTCCTTCCTGCCAAATGTGAGAACTCTGGATTATTTCGTAATTCTTCCTGAAAGAGCTCATCTTGTAAAATACGTGCCATTTGTTCATCACTCATCATTTGTCCTACACCTCCTGGTCCAGCTGCGGATGAAACTAAATTATTAGACGAACGTCCTTCATTATTAGGATATGTTCTCCCGGGTATACGTAAGAAATCAAAAGGCAATTTAGTTGCTATACCGATCCCCTTTGTTCCTGCAGGTGGTTGTTGAGTTGCCGTCTGCTGTTGTCTAGTAGAAGGTGCTGTGATATTAGATGCCATTGGTCTACGCTCACCAGGTGAAAGTCTATTCCTTCCCATTGCACTTGTCAATCCCAATCCTAAATTGGATCGAGTAGGACTTCCTCTATTGTTTATAATATTGTTTTGTGTTGATAATCTACTACTTCCACTTCTACTACCGCGTTCATCCTCAGCTGCTAATTGACGTGCCAATTCCTCATCTGCATCAATATTATGCTGGTGTACTTCACCGGGTAATCCATCCGATGCATTACTATTTGAATTTGCAGCACTATTACTACTATTACCAACTGGTATACTCTGTAGTTTTTGCATAAGTTCTTCAGGTTTACCTTCACCATGACTAAGCAATGTCTCGACAGTATTCTCCATATGACCTCCATGATGACGTAGTACTGCATCTAATTGTTGTGTAGTATACCCCTGAGGAGTGAACATGGACTGTAGTGTGGCAAGTGCCTCTTCATATGATATTGCCATGTTAATTGTGAGTATACCTAAGCCTAAATAATATTAGTATTAGATACTGTTTCTGTTGTTTTGCAATAAATGTTTTGCTTTGGGTATCTTGCCCTTTCAATATAAAGTAACTGGTGACTTAGATAACAATAGCAATATAAAGCTAATATATTATATCAAAAGTGTTAGTAGTTAGTATGATATGTACCTAGCATTTTTTTAATTTCCATACTATGGAATCTTTATTTTATTGGGAGTCTTGGACTAACCCGATATTTTTATGTTCATATAATTTATAATAATAATATGCATGCCATGTAGGTGTTGTTCTAGATTTGATTTGATTTGATATGCTATTGTTTTAGAGTATCAGAGATAGCCTGCAGCCTGCAGCTGCCGCGTAAAAAATGTATCGATGGGCTCCAATCTTAACTCACCTTTTTATTAGTATTAGATAGTAGTAGAATAATATTATGACTATGTTAATGTTAGCCATCATAACCTCGTGTTGGTTGAGGGCACATTATGTTCATTCATTTACAGGTAGTGCTAATGATGCGAGACTGAGATATGATCATCATCAATTATACCAATGTGATAATACTCATTATGGAATTGGTGGATATGATTTATCACACAGATGGATTGAGCTTGTACAGAATGATCATGTTACGGCAACTACAACAATTAAAGATGATTGTGAAAGTGTCACTGTTCGATATGGAGTAAGACTATCCGGAGGAAATCAACTATTAGAATTTTCAGAAATAATGGATGATGATGATGATGATGATGATAAGTCCACAAGTTCAATATTGAGAGATCGCGTTTTATCAATTAACGAGACACTATCAGAGATGCAAAAAGATTCACAAAATAGACTTGCAATTAAAGCCGTTTATAATGATCCCTATGCAGCTCAATTGCAGTTAGTTAGGGCATTAAGGCCTCCTAGATCAAAAGATATGAGTAATAGTGGTTATGAGAAAGTATCGTGTAAACCTCCAGTATATGATGCCTCAAAAGACTCCTTCTTGGTAGGTCCATTACGATTATTCGGTGTTGGTGAATTTCATGGAGAAGGAGAGCCACGAGAAAGGACTGCACGAGTGTCAGTTCCAACGAATGGGCATGAATGGGATATATATCACAACATATCTCCAGGAGATCCAAGAGGTCACTTCCTACTCCTTCCTGCTTTAGATTATGAAAGAGAATGGAGAGAT
>Ga0214477_100084_pt1 | contig 59505 bp, 33 predicted proteins | sample M1_20Mar14CPVII9_FD_165058 | JGI IMG/M metagenome (GOLD analysis project Ga0214477, IMG submission 165058) | Marine eukaryotic communities from Monterey Bay, California, United States - M1_20Mar14CPVII9sort6BwellC16 | ecosystem: Environmental > Aquatic > Marine > Unclassified | place: USA...
AGTTTAAGGTGCATATCAATCGAAACCGAGATGAGTAAGAGAACAACAATCGACGGTGGTAACTTCCAATCTGTGAGGATTCAGGGGAGATGTAATATCCACCGAAGATGTATGAGCAAACAACGATAGCCTGATGTTGTATTCAGGGGAGTTGTGCAGCCTTAGTTTGGCCGCAGTCATGTTCTATTTCATATGGTATGGACATGTTGTTTCTCGTGTATGTGGAGATGCAGCTACTGTTTGCTGTGTATCCTCATCCTTTTAGAGATTGATATTGCTTCTGATATGAGGGACGAAGCTACTAGAGGTCAACATAAGATATGTTGAATATGTGAGTTATTCCGAGGCACCAAAGTCACGTGTGTATGTGATGGTGAAGGATGATCATGTGCAATGTAAAGTTTGAGAAGAAGTGACACAAGATGTGTTCATTTTGAGGATACAAACTGCACGAGTATGATATCAGCAGGTGTGGACGCCGCTGAAAGATTACACTACTTTGGAAAACTCGAGAGATGAGATGATCTCTAGAATATGAAAGTGAGTCTAATATGATATGTTATGTTGTTATTCTCACATATCAGCGAGGCACGAGGAGTGAACCTCCGCTGTTATTGTTTCTATCTGAGCATAGAAGTGACGAGATATACATGGCAAGTGGCATGTAGCCGCCATGACGTGTCCTAAGGAAATGAACATCACGAGTATGTGTCACTCTTATCGTCTAGGTGATGATATCAGCATACTAGGTATGTTGAGGATGCGGTGTATCTGATCGTGTGTATCTTGAAGTGCTTGCAATGGTTGAATCTTTTGTTGTAGAAGATTCTGTGCTGAGACTATAGATAGTCGAGCAGCAAGTTGTTTGAAGAATATGACTTGAAGTCTATTCGAGATGTGATAATACAAGAACAATATGGACTAAGACTGTGAGAGATGTCGAATGGGTTATTGCCGGCATGATTATGTATCTGTCTGAGTTGTTTTTGCAATACACGTCGTATGTCTATGACCAAGTCATTAGATAAGATACGTCTCAAGGTTGAGAAGGCGTGCTCCTATTGCTTTGTATGTTATATCGATGAGTTAAAGTTGATTGTTTGATACGGGGGTGGAGTAGGATAACTTGTTATCCGAAACCACAAGTTTTATTAGTTGCAGTATTCGAAAGCTGTTACTTGTGTACCACCCAGTCCGTGATGTTGATGTTCGTGGATGTAGAGACTTGTTCAGGCTTGTTTCGAACCACTATAAGTATGATTAAGTTTGTGGTGAAGATGGAGTATCGAGTCGAGCTCGAACCATCTATATAAAGCCAACTCTTGAGAAGAGTGCGGCGAGTGATATGAAAATGAAAAGAAGAAAGTATAGTTTTAGATTGAAGTATGAAGATACAGACTGACGAATATGGAGACTCAATCGAGAATGATTGTTGTTATATCGTTCAACTTCGAGCCTAGAGTACATTGGAAATGGTTTAGTATCATTGAATATGTTGCTAGAAGTGAGTAGTTTGGATAGATTCAAGCTACGATATGTGAATGCTGAGATACCATATGAGAAGTCTATGTCTTGGAGATTGGGAGAGTTTAGTTTACTATTGTCGGTCCTTCTATGTTGTGGTAGTTGGAATATTCGATTTGTATATCATCAGTTGAACTAGCTTTGCATGACAATCCAAATTGAGACCTCAATATTGGCTTGAGGGGAGTGTTTAAATGAGCAGCTAGGCGTTACTCCACGTGGATTCCCGTGAGTAGACGATGATCAACAGAAAGATTACAAAGCGGAGAAGCACAAGATGTGCGTCATCTATTAGTAGCATACTCGTACCATAATTCCTTTATAGATATGAATGATTAGTGTATTAGCTTGTTAGCTCTATACCTACGATCAAAACAGGGATAAGGCTGGAAATTGGACGCGCAAGGCGGCGGATACGGTAGCCGATGGAACTAAAAAAGCTGCTCAAGCTACAGCCGATGGAACAAAGAAGGCAGCCGAGGCAACTAAGGACTGGGGAAAGAGGACTTTCACTGATGATAACTCGTCTGCTATCAAGTCATCAAGTATGGTAGTAGTAGCCGGAGTTGCATTTGTCATGCTTGTTTAAAGCACAAGAGAGATATCATAATGTTTGTATTGCAAGCGATTGTCATAGTATTTGAGATAAAAATAATATAATGTTTGAATCTGCCTTATGTTTGTAACGTACATCCTTACTAGACTGTTCAATACTCTTCAGTCGATACACTCATTTATAGGATAGAGCATATCAGGGGATACCTTTTGAAATCTTCTTTCCTTCACTACTCTCATAGATAATTTTAGCTTAGATATCACACACCATACATCAACACCTACCATACACCAAATATACCACAACAATAACAATATGGATAAGTACGAAGTGATAAAAGAACTAGGGCGCGGTACATGGGGTGTGGTAAGATTGGCAAAACAAAAGCCCAGTGGTCGGAATGTTGCACTGAAAAAAATTAAGAGTGAACGTCCTGAGGAGGGTATTAACTTTACAGCCGTACGTGAGATTAAGCTATTAAGAGAGTTTAAACATGAGAATGTTATTGAATTGGTAGATGTATTTACTACCTCTGATATGGCAGTGTGTTTGGCATATGAGGTTGCCGATACCGACCTTGAGAAGATGTTGAAAAATCGTGCTATCAGTATATCTCTGGCTGATACCAAACAACATCTACTTACAATATTACGAGCTATAGAAGCTTGTCATGCTAGATGGATACTTCATAGGTGAGTGTAGGAGGTATATTACGACTGTATGTGAATTGCTTTTTTAGGAAATGCGTGTGCTAACAAGAGTGATACATCATGTGTACGTTTACTGCAATACAATTCCAAACACATAATATACAAACAATTCCAAACAAATAATATACAATAAAACAATACAATACAGAGATTTAAAACCCGACAATTGCTTATTCCTCAAAGATGGCACAATGAAGTTGGCAGATTTTGGATTGGCTAGAACATATGGTACACCCAAAACAAGGCTAAGTCCACAAGCAATCACTTTATGGTATAAACCACCAGAATTATTACTAGGTGCTTCAGAGTATTCATCAGCTGCAGATATTTGGAGTGTGGGTTGTATATTTGCAGAACTATTATTAAGAAGACCATTTCTACAGGGTAATCAAACAGATATTAGTCAATTGGATACGATATTTCAAGTGTTTGGTACTCCTACTGAGACTAATTGGCCTGATCATAGTTCCTTACCACTGTGTTCACGGGGATTGGAATGGGATAATTGTCCTCCGATACATCAATTTGAAGAGATATTCATAGCGGCACCACAGGATTGTATATCATTACTGCGGTCTATGCTGGTATTGGATCCTAATAAACGATTTACAGCATCTCAGTGCTTGAGTCATCCTTACTTTACAAATGATCCTCAGCCGACACCAAAAGAGAAACTTATTCTTTCATCAGATTAAGGGATAGAGATGCGGTGGTAATTGCTACAGCTTACTAAAGGTAAGACTACATTTGTTGACAGAATTCTGACACGTCACTCTTTAATACTTCATATTCTAATTAAACAAACATTTATCCCCATTTATCTCCATGGCAGTTCAGTAGAAGCCATCAACCAAACCAAACAAGCTGCGGTCATCATACTTTGGGTTCTTAACATCACCACTAATTTGAGGTCCACAAAACGTCTGTACAACCTTGGGAGGGGGGAGAGTCTTTTCTTCATATTTTGGGTACACTTTATATACCTTCATTGCTTCCAAACTTGCCTTGATTGATGACTCTTCAACGTTGTTCTCCTTGGCTTGACTTGTGACCAATTCAGCAAATAGAGACTTTTCCGAATTGACTTGAGCAGAGTACTTCTCATTCTGGCGTTGTTTTTCATCTTCTACGGCTTGAATGAGATGGTCTCGATCATCTGGCGATAAATCTTTCTCATCCTCAATAATATCATCAACATCCTCACGAATATGACTTGATCTGACCATGATTTGAATACCTTTAAAGGGGAACGACAGCATCTGATGAACACGATCAGCTTGGAGCATAGACGGCTTAAGTGCATCAATCTTTGAAGGTTTCGTGAGTGGAAGAAGATCATATGCTGAAGACTTATCAGAAGATACAAGAATATTAACATTCTTCATATTATCATCGGTTGCTGAAACCCATTTCAATCCGGCTTCCTCAAAAGGAGTAAAGGTTTTAGTGTCAGTAATAGGATCAAAGTTGGCAAGGTAGTTCATTGGAAGTACGGTGCACTCTACAATACACAAGATAGGCAGATTTGAATTGTCAAAACGTTCAATGATGTGCTCATGGCCAGGGATACCAGGTTCAAGACATCCTTCACTCTTGATGGAGACAGACGACTTCAGCTCTGGATTCTCTTCGCATCTTGACAAGAATCCAATAAAGTATTCTTCTAAGGTTGCCTTATAGTTATAAAATCCAAACATCTCCTTATTAATCTCATTAGGACCCACTGCTGTGATATTGTTGATGTTGGAGAGGAGTGATGTGGACATTTCGGCAGCACGTTGCTTGTGTTCCAATAAGGCAGAAACTTTGCTATCTTCCTTTGGTAGAGAGGGAGGCGTGGCAAGGGCTGCTGCTCGTCTCTCTTTGGTGAGCTGTTGCTTGGTTTGTTTACGCTTCTCGGTGGTATTTTGTCTGCGACGGCTAGCTGCTCCGGCTTGATTAGGAGATTGCTTTAAGCTCTTTCGTGGTGTACGTTTTGCTTTACGGGTTGGCTTTGTCAAGCTTAGATCTTCCAATTTGGCATCAAGAGGAGAGGTTGCTTTGCCCTTGTGAGGGGGCTTCTTACTTGGCGTCTTTCCGCTCCTTGTAGAGACCATACTTTAGTATATTGTTCTTATGATGAGGAGCTGTATTGATCGAAGACTAATGAAATTATGAATCGATCAGTTCATTATTGTGATGCCGTCGGAGGGTTGTATATTCGATTTTCGCTATTTTGATGTGAAGTGATTTTCGGATCGGTCACAAGAAGAGGGGAGAAAGATTGTTTGTTCGGTTCGTACCTATTTATGAGCTTTAATTTACAAGCGTAATACACAGTCAATTGGTAGTATCAGAGCATGGTCTCTTGGTTCTCACCGACTTTGTCATCGTCTCTATAGAAGATATAGTGTGTAGCTTCTTATACCTTGCGGCCAATCGCCTCTACTCAAGTTATTACAGTTACTGATCAGTATATATACAATACATCAAGTTTCTGTCGAGTTTGTCTGCCTTGCAAGAGTAGCCTAGGATTCCTCTACGGATACACTAAAATAAAATGACATTAGCCATCAACAACTTCGAACAGATATTATCAGTAATCTTCGTGGTATATACAAGCACAACACTGCTCGTATACAGCTTTCATTAGCATACATTTGTTGGATGTGGCAGTAGTCAATACTATAGTCTTGGGCTGACGAAACATAGGATACTGTATCCTTCATAGTTATAAGAAATTGTCACGTGCTATGGTAGTTAACTATTACTCCCTTCCTGTTGTGAATCATTTGAATGCTTTGATGCAGCCGAGCCGTGACTTTCCAATGAGCTTACATGCATCGGAGAAAAGGCTACTTTCTTCTTGGGGACTACTTGCGATGTATTTCCAACTCCATTCGATCCATTTGAAGTATTCTTAGTTGAACTGTCACTAATAACAAATCTATTTGCTAATGAAACAACACTCTTCTTTCCACTACAAGACGATAACGAGCCATCATTTCCCTTTGTACCGTTTTCATATATGATGTTCCGAGAAACAGCAACATCTTCACATGCTAATGCTAGTAATCCTTTCTGTATTTCACTGTGAGCTTGATATGCCATTATGTGCTTGATCATACCGTTCGATGCCGATACCCGTTCATCTGCAATCGTAGCCTGTTGTATTCCTCTATTGATGAGACGCTTTCTGTCGGCATTCCCGGGTGTAAGTCTCCGTGCAAGATGAAGACAAAGCTCTGCGGCTAGTGACTTCATTGACCAGCCATTACATGTCATAATGTTAGATGTAATGTCAACACAATCAAACTGTAGAGCTAAGTCAATATCTTCTTCCTTGACTGTATTGTACTCTTCTGTGCTCCCGTGACAAATACGCAGCAAAAGGAGAATCGGTTTATGAACAGATCCAACTGCAAAGTGACTTTCAACGCCCTCCGGTGCATTATCACAGTAGACAGTCCTAGCTTTATCAACTTGCTTGTTCCACTTGAGAACTCGGATGAGTGGGATGAAGATATCATACATCCCAATAACATCTTCTTTGTCGTAATTTGGCAAGATTTCATTAATGACAAAGTCACATTGTTCTATTGAACCTTCGATATCACCCATCTGCAAGAACCAAAGAGCTGAAGTAGCAAAGCATACCGCGCATCTATCAACAGAATAAGCATTTGAGAGAAGTTTAGGATGGAACGTTGGCATGTACACTGATTTCATTATTGTGAAGTACTTGAATGCCTCTTTTGGTTGACCACATCTACCATACCACTCGGCTTGATTTGCTAGAGCTCGACTGGTGCACAAAGCAAGAGATAGGTGGTTGAGAAGAGAAAGTGCTCAAAATATGGCTGCATGACAAACTTTACTATCACTTACGCATAATGAAAAACCTCAACTTGAGCCTCATGGACATATTTTTCAGCAAGATCATTCTCAAGGGAGCACATATCGTCTTGGTCTATTACTCCACCTTTCATCTGTATAGATACAAGATTGTAAATTGGAAATATAATCGATATATCGTTCATCTTAGCGGCCGCAGGACAATGCTCCCAAATCTTCAAAGCGTCTAATACCATTGAATACAATGCAGTGTTAGCAGGTTGACATAGTAGAACACAGTTTATAAATATGTATACTTACCAATGTTTATTCTTGCACTCATTTCGAAGCCAGACGGCCCATGTAATCTTGTGAGGGCGTTGCCTTTTATTTTGAGCAATTTTATGATTAGTTGAAGCTCCTCTGGCTCTAATGCCTTCAAGTCATGCTTTGTAAATCCGGATTCACCGACTTCTTCCCTACCAGATTGATGCTGAGTCAAATTCGGTAATCCAGTGGTAGAAATACCTCCCTTCTTCCACACACTCAGTGTCTCTTCTACCAGTTGGACTGTTTCTTCGGTCCTGCCAATCTTTAGATACATCTCCGACATCTTGACAGCAAACGAAGCTGAACTCGTGCTATTCTTCTGCTCATCTGAATGCAGTGCTCTGCCTCCAGTTACATTACTTAAACGTCTCTTCTGTTGTGTGGTGTTAGTTGTTGTTGACACAAGCTTGATGTATGCAATGTGATAACATAGTGCAAGTGGCAATCCGAGTACTGCACAAATAGTTCCATATGCATGTGCTGAAGGAGAATACATTGTTAGTCCAATCATGGGTGCGCATATGACGAGTACTCGTAATAAGATTGCAAAAGACTCCTTTAGGCGTTCTCTCTCATCAATGATATCTGGTAATTGATCCAATTCTGATTTTGTTCTAATGTTGAGAAGGTATGCACAGCAATATGGAAGTAACGCAAGAACGATGCTAACATATAACTGCCACGACGAACCTATTGCAATTGACGCTTGGCATTTTATAACCCCAAAGTCATCATAGTATGAAATGCTTTCAGATGATCTCAATGTAGGAACAGACAGTATAACAATCTGAAGCAATGTCTGAGGTAGCACGAGGAGAATAATTGTTCGAATCATCTGGGCAACAGTTACAGTGACACGAAGAGGCTTTCCGCCTCCACTACTGCCACGACCTTGAACTACATTGCAACACGTATTCCCAGACATGATAGTCAATATCTGCAATGTTATTTGTCTTGCCCTTTCAATACGAGATGTGGCTATGCCTCTTCCCATAGTCAACAGTGGACTGTTAATAAGTGTAGTTATCCTCCAAGCTCTTCCCGCAATAGTCGACCCCATTAAACTTAGTGATATAAATATAATCGGTTCTCGTACTGCACACCCGATGTTTGATGTATATATGAACAGATAACATGCACATGTCGTTGCAATCCCACAGGTAATAAAGATACATATAATGAAGGGTTGAGCAAATTCTAATACACGCTTTGATCTATGTCGAATAAATGTTGATAATAAAGTAATTTGAACTAAGGCAACTAATCCAAGTATTACTGACATGGCTATTTGAAAACTCATTGATTGTGTAAGTATTGTAACTGAATCAGAATCATCTGTTGTCACATTGGTATTCATTGTAGTTGTATCATTGGTACTTTCCTCTGATCTTAGTGAACGATGAGAAGAAGATACCCCTAGTCCGGTTACCATACTTTCATCATTATTATTATAATTGATATGATTTGTTTGCGGTATAGACCCATCTGCACATACATAATCACCCACATTAGCTTCATGTTGATAGATCAAGTGATTGTGATGTCCTCCTCTTAAGAGACTTGTCTCATGTGCAAACCCCCGTAGGAGTAAAATAAAGGTCAATATCGTCTTCAGCATTGTTTAGTGATCTAGGCATACGGCTCTACATGAATCAAGGCTGATTTATATTGAGGATAGGGAGGGGAATTGTTGGCAGTTGTTACTGTCTCTTATTGTTGTCTTCTATCTCTATTCTCTCCCCCAAAAATAATTGTGAAAAGATATGAGCGGTATCCTCAGCCCAAAAAATGATAATAGCATAGGCCAGGCAATGGTTATGATAATATGATGATCCAGTAACCACACTATCTGACCTTTATATCGTTTTGTATATTAACAATATATATAGAAACTTAGAGTTTAACTGCGTCGTAATCGAAGCTAAGTGTTACCCTAAAAAAGATACTATGTATTGGAAAAGAATGACATTAGCCATCAACAACATGATACTATCAACAATCTTCCTGATATATAGCACCACATCACTATTTGTATACAGTTTTCATCATACATTAGTTACACATCCTACTAGAAGAGGTAATCAATACAATAGTTTTGGGGTGACGAAACACAAGATACATCAACAACATATAACATCACAACTATCATCAACCACAGTCCCAAACTCCAATCCATCATCATCATCCACTCACCAAAAGCAGTACAATGTCTTATATCAAAAGGTACTACGTGTTCCAACTACATCTACATCTTCTACTGGTAGTTCATCAAAATCAACATCACAAACAACTTTCCTACTAGATTTATTAACCTACCTACAAGATATTTATAAATTACCTACTAGTGAATTAATAATGCCATATGAAATTACAATACCTGATCATCATGTCAATGAAGAAACTGGAGAGGTAATAATGGATGATAATGGTGGTTGTGGAGATGAAGGGAGAGCAGTGGTAATTATTGATTCACCATTAGCAAATAGTGTATATGATGCTCGATTGGAGATTGAGGTTATTGGTATCTACCCTGACGATATTGACACTAATGATAATAATAGCATTACACAACAGTTGGTAGGACCAAGTATGGCAATGGTTGCAGTTAAAAAACTCAAGGATCCAAATGATAACTCATCTAACAATAGTGGTGCAGCTGAGGGATTATATGCAGCATCACAGAATACAATTATTAATTCGTTAGATGTTGGATTACAACATTTCGAAGAGGGACGAATTGTTATACCTTCTACTTATGATGAGGATGTGGTTAGTGCTCAGTTTAATAATGACGATGATGATGGGGTAGATGCTGCTTTGAAGAGGATTGGGTATAAGAATTCGATTAATGCCGCCTCTGAAAGTAAAGAGAGTAATGAGAGTAATGAGATGATGAAGAAGGAAGAGAAGAAACCGATATCAATTGAAAAGGATGCTTTGGGGAACGTTATCATTGATTCTACACAAGCTGCAGTTGATGTAGATGCATCTCGGAAGGAGATGAAAGTTACAAAGAAGAAAGAGGGATCTCAGCCAAAGGCTACTAGTTCACCTACCCCATCAAGTAAAAGTGATACACAATCCAAAGCCACAACAAAGAAGGTTTCTTCAAATGAAAATGATGAAGATTATGCAATAATAATGGCAAGGAAACAAGCTGAGTCATTAATGACTACAGTCAAGGCAGGTCAAACTACCTCTTCTACTCATGGAACTGTGTCAATATCGGGTGGTGAAAGTGATTTTGCTATTCATGCTGCCAAGAAGATTGCTGAAGCCGCCGCTAAAAGAAGACAAGCAAATGAAAAGGATAAGGCTACGGTCAAGGCAAAGTTGGAACATAAATATGCAGTCAAAGGACAGGAGAGTAGTGCCAACAACAAGATGCCACCCTCATCAACAAAGGTAGTTCAACAACAAAAGAAGAAGGCAAAGGTACAAGATTTATCAAACGATGAAATGTTTGTAAAGTTATCAAAGATTGCCAATAAGGCTAAGAAATCTTCATGGAAGAAGACTATACCCAAGAGAAAGTCGGCTGAGAAAGTTAGTGGTAAAGATATCAAGGCAAGTACACTGAAATCAAATGAAGATACAACTCCTACCAAGACGGATATCGAGATAGAAAAGGATATACTACAAATAGCCAAGGAGAATGAACGTGTACAGCAAGAGTTACGGGCTGCAACTGACATGATGCCAGTTGAAAAGGATGATGAAGAGGGCTTATCACCAGAGGAGTTGTTAGCACAGGTATTAAAATTTGGTGACGAGAAGGAGAAGGAAGATAAACCTGGTCATGGTTTTGTCGAGGGTGCTTATGGTAAGGCGAAAGAGTTGTTACAAACTGACACTGTGTCTACCTCAACCAATGAGTTGGAATACAAAGAAAGGGATATATCCTCCGATGAAATGAAGAGGAGAGCAGAAGAGGAGGAGCTACGACAGATATTCGCCGCTGGCCAGTCTGTCGCTGAAGACAGAATGATTCAACCATCCATTTCCCAAGAGTCTTCATCGAATCTATCAAAGCCGACAATAACAGAGGAGGATATAAATGAGCTTATATACGCTGATGAGACTGTGCCACTCAATGCACGAGTGTTAGACGATGAGCTTGCCGAGTTGGAAGTACGAATGAGTAAATCTCAAGAAGGAGTAGTAGATGGACCGAATAAACTGTTTGATGTATTCAGTGGTCCAGAAACTTATAATCCAAATGTCGATCCGGAGAGTTCAGTGAATTGGCCTGGTGCCAAGGAAGGTACCCGAACAGATGTAAAGTTGGCTGCTGATTTGTCAACTGCTTTGAAACAAGCTAAATTTGCTGCAGCTGTATTGTCACAGATGAGAGAAGAAGTAGATGATGATTCAAATGAAGTTCGATACTATGTCGGAGAGAAAGAGTTGCCATTAGAACGAGTAGCTCTACTCCGTACATGTGTCAATGAAGCTGTCAAGGCTGGTTTAATTGAAGATCCGGAAGTCCTTGCGATTGAACGATCAAGACTTCAAATGTTAATTGATGAGTTAATGTCACAACCAGAAGAACGTTTAGAGGAGATCAGTATGAATTATAAAGATTTATTGCTATCAGATAATTTGGTGGATCTCATTAAAGAGAGGTTGTATAACATGGCACAGAGTGATGTCAAGGCACAAAGGGAAGGCACGGAACATCAACTGAAGGATAGACATGCAAGTGAGCGAGCAATTCTGATTAATCTTGCACAAATAGCACAAGCGTTGGTGAAAGAGGCCCAAGCACTCGGTGCCGAGTTGGAAGTATCAATGCTTGAAATCATCCGTTCGATTTGTGAGGTAGCAATGGATCCATCTCATAAGACCGAAGAAGACACGACAGTTGCACTAACTGATGCTGTGCGTGATATGAGACCGCTGCTAGATGATGCCTTTGTAGCATATCTCAAGTACGCCATTGCAGAAGAAGAAGGGAAGTTAGCTCGAGAAGGTGTCTTAGATGACCCAGAGCACAATCGATGGTTATTCGTTCTCAAGATTGTTCAAGAAGGGGTATATACCGAGTTGTCACAGGGTGTCAAACGGTATATTGATCACATATGGTATGTCCTTCGTATGAAATCAAAATCCGAGAGGAAAGAGCTTCTAACGAAATTGATTGACGTTATGCCAACGATGGATGTACGTCCGTTTGTCAAGGTTGTGAATAACATTGTCGGAAGTCTCGGAACAACAGTCAAGGGTGATTTTGCCGATGGTGTCATACTCGGTGAAATGACTAATGAACTATTACAACTGCAACGAGATGTGAGTGAACTTCTACCCCCAGAGAGGGTAGATGAACTTAGTAAGGATGCAGATGATTGGGCTGCCAAACAAAGACAAAGGTTGTTAGAAAGAAGAAACTTGACAAGACAACGACTAGAGGCTGCACGGATAACGGCTGGTATCGACGCAGATGATATAATCAAGAAGCCAGGCCCTGAAGCAGAGCGGTTTGATTAATAATACTGTTAAAATTAAACCTACTAAGTTATGAACAAGTCCCCCCCCCCTCATGATATGGGTAGCAAAAGGATACCGTATGCATATCCTCTTACTAGAATATAAATAAACACTCGGCCTCCCTAAACTATTATAGACATTAATTTCCCCAATTTGTTTACATAAATATTAATAGATCAATCTACAATATCAGAGTAAAGAAACATAATATAAGGGTAGGAGCCAAGAATCAGAAAAAGGATACCATAAGTGTATCCTTTATTCTATTCCTCCCTTGTTGCTTCTACTATTAAACTATATAGATAAATTTATCATCCCAAACCTGTTTTGAACATGTAATTAATAGATTAATTTACAATATTAGAGTACATAACATAAAAAGAATACCAATAAATAATCGGTATCCTTAAACCCAACACAATTCTCGGGTTCCCACTCTCTAGCTCACTGCCTTGAGACTTAGCCTAACTGGGTACATGACAATACTGTAGCCCCAGTATAAACTTCTATAGACGGCTGCAGCCGTATCCCTAACATATAATAAAATCCCCATAACCCCCCTTCCCCCGCTATCAACCCTTAGCCAACTTTATTAAGATCCATTAATAAATTAGCTTCACTCATAGCCTGGGGTGTCCTCTTCTCGGGGGGACTTGAAGGTCTGCTCGTAGGTCTTGGTGATAGATCCATTAATAAATTGGCATCGCTTAATGATGGCTTATCATCAACAATTGATGCAATTAATGCCGCGGAATCAGATCGGTTACGATTATCAAGCTTGGGATTAGATGGGGGAGGGTCTAACTTGGATACGGGGGCGTTAGGTGTTACCGAGGCTGGAGTACTCTTTGAGGTAACAATACTCTTCCTTGCCGGGGACGACAATAATAAGGAGGGTGGGGCGGCAGTTGTATCCCCAGACACAGCTCCATCCAAGGGTGAGGATTTAGCATTACCCTCAGGCTCCTCACTTTTTACACCCTTTTTATTATCACCACCCTCAACACTCTTCCCACTATTACCAACACTTCCCCCTAAAAACGCTAAGGCATGTAATGCCGCTGCAGCGTCATTATCCGTACTATCTACGGCCATTAAATCACTTGGTGTAGATTTAATCTCATCAGTCTTGAGGGTCGAGGACGAAGTTTCTTCAGGGGGGACATCATCTTGAGTAATAATTGGACAAATATTCTCGCCAATACCCGGTAAGGGTGGCATAATATACGACATGGGATCCTCCTTAACTTCTTCCTCCTCCTCTTCACTTTCCTCCTTTAATTCCTCCTGTTTACGCTGCTTACGTCTCTTCATACGTTTGGTATGTAAATCACAATAATCACCAGAACGGGCAACACGTTTACATCCGGCCTTTTGACAATTAATTAAATCAAACGCGCCATGTCGACGGCATAACCCACCGCGTTTGGCAACATTGGTACATCGTCCACCACCGCTAACACCGTTGGAAAATCCATTAAACCCATCATCGGTACCTGTATAATTACATAAGGCACGGGTTGTTTTGGCACCATGTCGGCAGCAGACACCGCCTTGTTGTACTGTATAGTTAAAAATGGGAGTAGGGTGGGAAATAAATTTATATATGGTTAGATTAATTGCAATAAATATGGTTATCATTTAACCAATAATTAAATAATTGCAATATCAATCTGAGGTGTCAAACACACATGTGCCCCAGAATTGCAAAAGTCAACGCATCAATCTTACCTTGTTTAGTACAGCCGGGTATACTACAAAGCCTACCCTTGGCAACACTACGATTACGTCCCGCGGCTGCAACCGCTGCTTTAGTACTACGTGGTCTTCCAACCTTACCCTTACCCTTTGATCGGCGTTTAGGCTTGGGTGTTGGTTCAGTATAACTATCATCAGAATCAGAAAAGTAGGATGTGTCTACTACCTTCCGTTTATTGGATTTACGTGTTGACATTTTAGATGACATATTTGCAATGTTTATTTATTTGTTTAATTATTTATTGATGTGTATTGGGGGCGTATACTATTGACTTCACTATAAAGAAGAATGGTTCAAGATGGTGCATGAAATGGTGCAGTTGTAAGTGGGTTTAACGTTGAGCCCTCAAAATGCCAGACGTCACAAATTGGTGGTACTTTTGACTTTCTGGTCAACAAATTTCGACAATGGACATTTTCTCGCTCCCTATCGCTCATTAAAATTTTATTCATACCACATTAGAATCAGTCTCTAACATGCAGCATCGTCTACTCACATCACATGTCTACCAATTATTGAGAGCGGTAAGGCTCTCTAGAGCAGCCATACCACAATACAAGCGCTAGGTACTAAATAGCCGCATAGCACATCAGTAAAGGGCGAGTTGCAATAGAGAGGCATTGTAATTTGCATACGAGAGTTATTGCAATTAGAAGGCTCGATTAATATAAAAGTACTATATAAGCATGAGTTCAATAGTAATATCTCAAAGAAAGAGACGGAATCGTCATCGGTCAATTAATAGCAGTATATCAAAGACGGTGGCTACTACCATATCAATATTATCACTCGTAGGACACTCAAGCAATAACGAGTCGATATTATTGGTATCAGCTTCTAATAAAAGTGATGGCGATGTCGTCAATACTGCAGTACCAAATCTACGAGGTAATTCAGCCGCTTACAGTAATAACAATGATATAGCCAATGAACAGGAGAATGACTCTTCTGCAGAGCCAAAGTCTCCTCTAAATACTCAAGAAGTAGAGAGGCAATTACAAAGACCTCATCAATACAATAACATTGGCAACTCAATCTCCACTGCAATTAAAAATCAACACCGTCATCGTCAGCCACCACCACCTGCAGCTCAGCGTATACCACCAAATAATAACAATTACCGCCCCCCTCTAAATCCACATCCGAATTCAATACCACCGGGTCTAACTCAGCCTGAATTACCGCCTGATGCTATCCCGTTAGATTCAGATATGGTTGCAGAGTTGATGAGTAGTAATCAGATTGTTAATTCACATGAGCTGCTTGATGATAGTGATAATGGGTTTAGTTGGGGTAGCTACAACAATAATGGCAAAGATTTACCTCAGTCTCAAGGTTTTGATAAATCTCAAGCTGTCTCTTCTTCCCAACAGAAACACAAAGACAATTCATCTTCAACATGTAAATCAAGAGAATGTTGTAAATCAAAATACGCTACCGCATCAATCGAATTAGACAATTGTTTGAAACAAGTTATGAAATATAACATTGGTAGTTTGATTAACGGCAACGTGCGGCCGAATGATAGTGTGAAGCCACAGATGCAACCTATGTCAGGAATGAAGCCACTATACGGCCCTAGGCCAGAACAGCCAATATACGATCCACTATCACCACATTCACAGGGTAAACCACCAATAGGAGATCCAATCTTCTCTGACCCAAACATGCCAAACGGACCCAAGCCTGGCTTAGTCGATGGACCGAATGGACCGGGTGTTATTGTCAATGCTCCTGATATGATGATGAAGCCTCCACCGATGATGAAGGAAGAAGAAGGTAGTAGTTGGGTTAGTAGTTGGGGTAGTGAGCCACCTCCACCACCTCCAATGGGATGGAATGATGAACCTTGGATAAAGAAACCGATACAAAGTTGGGATAGGCCTCCTCCTCCATCTAATTGGGGTTCCAAGCCTCCTCCACCTCAATGGCAAGGTCCACCACCACCGACACATTGGGAGGTTAAACCACAATCAAAAAGTGGCAAATCATCTAAAGAGTTGCCATCATTGGGACACAGTAGTTCTGAATGGAGTAATGTTGTTAATCCATACTACAGTGGCAAGTCTGAAAAGAAGGTTGAATCAGTATGGAATGCTTGGGATCATCCACCTCCTCCTCCTGGTTGGGAAAAGGGAGGCTGGGAAGAGAAAGAGTGGAATTCTTGGGGTTGGACGAAGTCATCAAAATGGGCAAAGTCAAAGAGTAAGGGTGCCAAGCATGGATATTGGTGGGATGAAAGTAGACCACCATCATATGACAATGATGATAGTAGTCCAGAAGATGAAGAAAGTTACAATTATTGTGGTATAAGTTATGCAGATGCTAATTCAAAGTGTACCACATCTTGTCCAAGTGGTATGGATAGTGAATGTCCTGATAATGAAAGTTGCTTTGCTGATGCTACTGGTTGTCCTCCAACAACAATGAGTGAAGTAGAAATGATGATCCAAACTATGAAAAAGAAGAAAGTTTGGTGGGGAGGTAGTTCAAGTAAGAAGGAGAAGCCAATTCGATGTGGAAGTGGTGGATGGTGGGGAGAGGCAGGTGATGATGAAGAAGAAACAGATGATATGCCTACGACTCAAGATGATGAATCTGAAAAAGATGGCTGGTATCGTCGATCATTGCAAAGGATGCAACAGTTATATTCAGCTCCTCCGCCGAAGATTCCGATACCACAACCTCCAACTGAAATGGGCCCTCCTCCTCCTAATATGAATATGGGACCACCTCCCAATATGATGGGACCTCCACCAATGAATATGAGACCTCTGCCAATGAATATGGGTCTGCCGCCTCATCCGCCGCCACGTCCACCTTTAATAGAAGAAGAAGAGTATGTGAGTGGTAGTGGAAAGTCTGGCAAGTCTGGTAGCTATTCAGAAGACTACATTCCAGATCATCCTCCACCAAATTGGCCATCAGGTCCATGGGATCATCCACCTCCTCCTGAGTGGCATCCTTCATGGGATTCTCCACCGCCGCCTGGCTGGAATCCATGGGTTGCCAAGTCATATAAAGCCAACAAGTCTAGTAAGAAATCATGGTATGGTGAGTGGCCTATGATGCCTGAATGGAAATCTGATTGGAAACCCAAGCCACCTGAGGAATGGAAAGGTTCTCCGCCAGAACAGCAACATAATAAGACTACATGGAAAGGTCCAGATAGTAATTATTGGGAACCACCGTGGTGGTATTCAAAAGGAGGAAAAGCAAAGGCTCCAAAGTGGTCAAAGTCAAAATCAAGTAAAAGTAGTGGCTGGGGATGGGGAGGACATTGGACTGGGTCTTCATCAAGAAGTAGTGGTGATTGGTATTATGATCCGTGTATGCCAACATCGGCACCTCAACCACCCACTGCATCAATAGAACCAATTCCTCAACCTCCAACGAGCAGTCCAACGACGAGTAGTCCAATCTTTTTTGTTCCGTTAACAAATCAGCCAACTACTTCTTCTCCCGTTGGTCTTGCATTCCCCACATACTCGCCAACGAATCCATTCCCTACATATTCGCCTACGAGTGGAGAGACAAAGCCACCAACTCCATTACCTGTTGTCTATGTCCCACCAACATACCAACCTACATATAATCCCACAGAGGGAGGAACTTCTGAAGCACCACAAGATTTATTAGTTTGGGGTTCTTCTCTCTCCACTTCTATGGAGAGTATGTACAATATATTAGTACCATTTGATACCGAGATGGATGGCATTAGTGTAAGCGCAGGGTCCAAGTATTCGTTATTCGTTGATCCAACTGGAAAGGCGTATAGTACAGGTAAGTTTTGTTTGTCTTTCTATGCTCCAAGGATACGGTTGAGGTATCCTTAGTCAAATCATGCAATATCTCACAATATCATTCCATCTCACAATACACACCATTTAATAGGCTTCATAAATGATCCCAATGGCAATGATTATCATGGAAACTTGGGAATAAGACCTGAGGATTTGAACGAAGGACAAAACTTGTGGCAAGAAATCGAACGTGTCTTTGACCCCGATCGAGGCGGAGTCACTTTCCCACCTGACTTTCGAAGAGTATATGCTGGTGTTGAGAATGAAGTACGTTCTGGTAACATTCATAGTATACTTCTAGATGGAAGAGGTAGAGCTTGGGCCACAGGAGCTAATAATGCAGGACAACTATGTCTAGGTGATACACTTGATAGGATGATACCTCAAAAGATACCTATTAAAAATGTAGTTGATGTTGCAATTGGAGGTGAACACACCCTGTTGCTACTTGAAGATGGAACCGTGTATGGTTGTGGATCTAACAAGTTGGGACAAATAGGCTTGGGTGATCTCATACGAGATGTGTCTACACCCACTCAGCTATTTCTACTCCCTTCTCCTGCCACAAGTGTAAGTGCCGGCAAGGATCACTCTCTAATCATGACTTCAAGAGATATACTCGTCATGGGATCAAATCAGTACAAGCAATTGTGCGGTAAGTATATGTTTCAATGTGTTACATTCAAGTACATTCTTCGATATGGTACTGCAGTTAGATTTGTTTTTTATACTCAATATTATATGTCGCACTCTCATATTTTATCCTACTCTCTCATATACAGTGAATACACTAGGTCAGAATGTCTACACTCCTCAAATATTGGATCTCGATGACAAGCGCACAGCCAAGTCGTTTGAGGCTACGAGATATTCATCCTACATACTGCATTTTGATGGAAGTGTAAATTCGTGCGGTAGAAATTTCTTCGGGCAATTAGGTGATAGCACAAACGAAGACTCATACTTGTAAGTATGACGCGTGTTGTTTGCTGTTTCTTTGTTCATAGCGATATACTAATTTTTATACTCGTTGCTTTTCTTAGAACAACTGTTCAGATGCATGAAAGCGATGTAGTACAATTATTAGGAGTCGGGCCATCTGCATACAGTGCCTTCTTCGTCACTGCTGATGAGTTCCAAGGCGTGTACGGAACCGGGCTTAATAACTTTGGTCAGGTAAGTACACCAAGACAACCACTTTGTCTAATGCATATGATATACCACACATTTAAACACTCACACAATTTGTCTCCACTCTCTCATCTTCTCAGTTGGGTGTTGGAGATACTGATAATAGAAATTTCCCAACTTTTGTACAGCTCAGGCCAGAGATTAAAGTGGGGATGCTTTCCGCTGGAGAAGATCATACAATAGCAATCAAAACTGGCGGTATTGACATCACTAATGCTCCGTCATCTTCACCGTTGGCTACATCTATGCCAACAGTCTCTGGTACATTTAGCCCAACATTGTCTGGATTAGACTTTTACTTTTGGGGCTCTCCTCAAGCAGTAGGTCAGCCCCTGGATACACCTGATGTTTCAACTCCCTTAGATGTTGGAGGTGGAGTCGTTTCTTCTACTGCTGGATCAAAGTATACTGTTATATTACTCACAGATGGCTCTGCTTTGTCTGCAGGATTTATACAATCGATAGATGACTACCAAGGCCACTTAGGATTAGATAGGAATCTTGTCGTTGAAGGAGTGAACGAGTTTCAACCCATATCATCAATATTTGACAAGTTCAATTCAGATCCAAATGATCCTCTCACAGCCATTATACCGGCTCCAAAGTTTGTCAAGGTATATGGTGGTGTAGAGGACATTCCAAACACTGGCAAGATACATACAATATTGATAGATGAGGATGGTAATGCATATGCTACCGGAAATAATGAGAAGGGAGAACTATGTCTTGGAGATAATGTTGATAAGATGATACCTGAGAAGATTCCAATCGACGGCAAAGTTATTGATGTTGCAATCGGTGGCGAGCATACTCTTCTATTACTCGATGACGGGACTCTATATGGATGTGGATCCAACGCAGAAGGACAGCTTGGTCTTGATGTCGTACAAGATGTGTCAACTCCAACATTGATTGAAGGTTTCGGCGGGGTCTTGAGTATATCAGCAGGTCATTCTCATTCGCTCTTCACAGCCGAGGATGGTATTTACTACGCTGGAAGTAACGAGTTTGGTCAGCTGTGTGTTGATACGAGTGGTGACAATGTAAACATTTTCACAAAGCTTGACGTATCAGAAGCTGTAACATCCTTCCAGGCTATCAAGGAGTCGTCATATATACTACATGAAGACGGATCAGTAAGAAGTTGCGGTAGAAACAACTTTGGGCAGTTAGGCGATGGAACTAATACTGATCAGATTCTTTCAGAAGTGCAGTTGGCTGATAATGTTGCTCGTCTTCTCGGTGTTGGACCCTCCTCTGAGAGTGTCTTCTTCGTAACAACAGAGGAGATGGTTTGGGGTACAGGTCTGAACGATAGAGGTCAGTTGGGAGTGGGTGATATCGATAATAGGAATGCACCTACGATGGTCGACTTTGAAAGCTTGGTCTTGATTGATCAACTTACCGTCTCAGATGTGCATACTGTTGCTCTCGGAGCGGATATGGGGATACTTCCGACACTACCTCCTGTGCCAACTGCATCCCCTACAATATCAGGCCCAGTCACGCCTTCTCCAACACGACAGGGTATGAAACTCTTATTCATGGGTGCACCTGATTCTGTAGGAGAAGATACTCCAGATGATGTACTCATTCCACTTGATTCAGGTAGTAGTGATGTCATTAGTGCTTCTGGTGGGTCAAAGTATACTGTGACAATAACAATGGACGGTACAGCATCAACTGGTGGATATATTGATGAGCTTGACACATATCAAGGTCACTTGGGAAGAGATGATATTGTACAAGGCATAAACGAAATGCAACCTATAACATTTGATAATGCACCACAATTCGATCGAGCATTTGCTGGCGTTGAGAATGCTCCAAAAACAGGTATAATCCACACTATCTTACTTGATAATAATGGTCGCGCTTGGTCAATGGGTAGCAACTCCAAAGGAGAGTTGTGTCTGGGAGATAACATTGATAAGATGACCCCTCAACGAATCCCAATCGATGGCAAGATAATTGATGTTGCTATTGGTGGTGAGCACACCTTGCTCTTACTTGACGATGGAACTGTCTATGGCTGTGGCTCTAACACTGCAGGGCAAATTGGATTAGATGTAGTGCAAGATGTATCTGTCCCTACATTGGTTGAAGGCTTGAATGATGTGACAAGTATATCAGCAGGTCACTCTCACTCACTGTTCATGGCTGATAGCGGAATTTACTTCACAGGAAGTAACGAATTTGGACAACTGTGTGCTGATACTAGTGGTGAGAGTCTCTATACACCTGGATCACTTGATATCCCTGGCATTGAAGCTGCGGTAGAGTTTGTTGCAATCAAAGAATCATCCTTTATTCGGTATTCAGATGGATCTGTGAGGTAAGAACGAATGTGTGCACATGATATGTTCATTTTTCTTTTACTCAATTACTAACCTACTCTGTGTCTTTCTTGTGATTTAGCGCCTGTGGAAATAACCAGTTTGGCCAATTGGGAGATGGTAGCAATACTGACCAATTACTAGTCATGGTTCAACTTGATTCTGTAGCACAATTGCTGGGTGTAGGACCAAGTGCCGAGAGTGTTTTCTTTGTCACTGATGATGGTGAGGCAGTTTATGGTACCGGATTAAATGACAGAGGCCAGCTCGGTGTTGGTGATAGTGATAATAGGAATGTTCCAACAATGGTAACATTTGGTCAAGAAGTCATCACAGATGTGTTGAGTGCATCGGGTGATCATACTCTGTTGCTCGGAAGGGTTACAGGCACTTTACCACCAACTGAGGCGCCTACCATCGCCTCGACACCTGCAATTACACTATCTCCTACGACACAAGCTCCTATTACACGAGCACCTGTTACACAATCTCCAACTACACTAGCTCCTACCATTCCAAAGACGTTATCTCCAACAACTACCCCGAGAGAAGCTCAAGATCTATTCTTATGGGGTAATCCTAAGACAGTTGGCCAAGATATTCCTGATGATGTGTTACAACCTTTATTTGTTGAGGAAGATGCTGTAGATGTATCAGCCGGATCACATTACTCCATCATTGTACTGTCTGATGGCTCTGCTTTGTCTGCAGGTCTTATCGAATCACTAGATGATTACAAAGGTCATTTGGGGATAGAAGAAGGAGATGTAGTTGAAGGTGTGAATGAATTTCAACCCATCTCACAAGTATATGATTCTGATTCATTGAGCTACACCTCACCAAAGTTTGATAGAGCATTTGCTGGAGTGGAGAATTCACCAGACTCGCTGACTCAAGAAGCAGGCATCATTCATAGTATTCTGCTTGATAAACAAGGACATGTGTATGCAACAGGAAACAACTCGAAAGGGCAATTATGTCTTGGTGACTCAAATAACCGAATGGTACCTGAGAAGATTCCAATCGAAGGCAAAGTGATTGATGTCGCTATTGGCGGCGAACATACTCTTCTACTACTCGAGGACGGTACTTTATATGGTTGTGGATCCAACGCAGAAGGACAACTTGGTCTCGACGTCGTACAAGATGTATCCACTCCGACACTGATTGAAGGTTTTGGCGGAGTATTGAGTATATCTGCTGGTCATTCTCATTCATTATTCACAGCCGAGGACGGTATTTACTACACTGGAAGTAATGAATTTGGACAGCTGTGTGTTGATACAAGTGGTGACAACATCAAGATCTTCACAAAGCTTGACATATCAGAAGCTGTAACTTCCTTCGAGGCCATCAAGGAGTCGTCTTATATTCTACATGAAGATGGATCGGTGAGAAGTTGCGGTAGGAACAATTTTGGACAGTTAGGTGACGGAACTAACACTGATCAGGTTCTTGCTGAAGTTCAGCTAGCTGACAATGTTGCTCGTCTGCTTGGTGTTGGGCCTTCCTCCGAGAGTGTCTTTTTTGTAACAACAGAGGAGATGGTTTGGGGTACAGGTCTCAACGATAGAGGACAGCTGGGAGTTGGTGATATTGAAAACAAGAATTTACCAACAATGGTCAACTTTGGGTCTCAAGTCCTTCTAGTTGGGATCTCTGCAGGACATGGACATACACTTGCATTAGGCAGTGTCACAGGAAGCTTGGCTACTACTGCTCCGTCAGCAAGTCCGACTGTGTTTGTTGAGAGCACATCTCCAACGATATCACCTACTTTGCCTTTGGCTGTGATTGAGACAACATCTCCTACTGTTGGATCTGGAGCTTCAAATATACCAACTGTTTTGAATGGTACGATGTCACCAACTGTAGTGAATGGCACGATGTCGCCGACTGTTATTATGAATGGAACTCTGTCACCAAGTGTCATGCTGAATGGAACCTTGAGCCCATCAGTGATGCTCAATGGAACACTAAGTCCTACAGTAATACTGAATGGAACTACAGGTCCAACTTCGCCGGCTACGACAGCTTGGCCAACGATGAATCCAACTGCTTTTGAAGGAGGTTCCAGGTCACCAACGGTCTTGAACGGAACATATGCTCCGACATCGAACTCGACATCAAACGGAACCGAGACTGGAACTAATGGAACTGATATCCCTGAAGGCGGAGGAACTGAAATGTATTACTGGGGATCATCAGGATCGATTGGAGAAGCATCAGATGAGATCTTAAGTCCATTATCTAGTGGAACTCAAGTTGTTGACTTGTCCGCTGGGCCTGAATATTCGTTGACAGTCCTTGCCGATGGGTCTGCACAGTCGGCAGGCTTTGTGGAGTCATTAGATACATATCACGGCCATCTAGGAATACCACAAGATCAAGTCTCAGGTTTGAATGCTTTCCAACCAATCACAAGTGTCTATGATGCAGAAACAGACTCAATCATTGATGCACCTTCTTTCCTATTGGCATTTACTGGTGCTGATACGGCTGAAACACCGGGAGAGATCCACTCTCTGTTAATTAGTGACGATGGACAAGCTTGGGCGTTTGGTAGTAATTCTAAAGGAGAGTTGTGTCTAGGAGACAATGAGGATCGTTTTATACCTCAACGGATACCAATTGATGGCACGGTTATAGGCGCAGCTCTTGGAAGTGAGCACACGCTACTTCTCCTTGAGGATGGAACTGTTTATGGCTGTGGCTCTAACTCAAGAGGCCAAATTGGACTCAGTGATATTCAGGATGTGTCTATTCCTACATTAATAGAAGGCTTGAGTGATGTTACGAGCATGTCTGCTGGGCTAGACTTCTCTCTTGTCAAGTCGGACTTGGGCTTGTATGTCATGGGCTCCAACGAGTTTGGAAACTTGTGTATTGATAATGGTGCCGTTGATGTCACAGCACCAGAGCTCATATCAGACGTCGACGTCACTATAGTCTCTACCTTTGAGGCCATACAGTCCTCGTCATATATTAGTTTCCTAGATGGGTCTGTGGGTGCCTGCGGTAAGAACGATGTAGGGCAGTTAGGTGACGGTACAAATGAAGATAGAGTGAGAACTGTTATTGATCCCCTGCCAGATAATTCGCCAATAAGAAAATTGGGAGTCGGTCCATCCTCTAATAGCATTTTCATGGTGAATGACAATGGTGATACATATGCTACAGGTCTGAATGATAGAGGACAGTTGGGAGTGGGTGATACTGATAATCGCAATACGTTGACTCAGGTTGTAATTGACACGCCAGCACAAATCTCTGCTGCATCTACTCACACACTTGCTAGACTTGAAGAGTAAACAGTTCAATTGAGAAGCTTGATTGGCAATTATTTATCATAGAAAATATATAATATATGTAATGAAATACTTAATGGATGTTATTCTTTTGTATTTTATATTATATACATTATGTGACTTTGAAGTTTGATCCTCGAACTCTTAGATGATCTCTTGAGTCTATCTCCTCGTATTTCGTAGGAATGGTAAGAAGACCCATGCTGTGGATCAGTTGACACAGTAGTAAAGGTTAGAATAATGAAACAGACCAAAGCCCACATACATGCAAACAACTGACTCACCTAGTAGAGGAGATGTGATTGATATTAGAAGTAGTATATACCAAACTGTTGAAGGATTAGTAGCGTTCCAATCAGGACAGTCATTACAAGTCCTTGGGCATTCCTGTGAACTGTCGACGTAGATATCACAACTTTCTTGTACTGACCAACATTCAACAAGTTCACTTTGATTGTCTGTGTCGCTACTGGCAATGAGATTACCACAGTAATGCCCATATTGATCTCTACATGCTATACAATTTGGGTTGTATTTTGAATTCATTGCACCCATTATCCAGTCACCAAGAGGTGCAAGTAGTGCTCGTGACGACCCAATTGCAAAGAACAATCCTTCCATGCCGACTGGGGCGAGCCCTGCTGTCCATGAGTCTTGTCTTGGAGACCAGAACACTTGTCCGAACGTCATACATAACTGCCACAAACATGCTCCCATTACGTTTGGATGTACAGCAACAAAGATTGGAGATATAGCCATCAGCGACAATCCTGGAATAATTACCCGAAAGTCCTCCATTTGACTTGTTAGCGCCTGTACAAATGGAGGCAGTACCAAACATCCAAGCATGTGAATGCTTTGTATGGTATAAATCGGTATTTGTTCTCCAAATCTTCTCTCAAGGAAAGGCGGTAGAACCATGTCAGAAGCTGTCCATTGGAGCACAACAGGTACCGAAGCAAAAGAGAATACAATAACTCTCCAAGTAGCTCTCAATTGAATGATTGTTATGAATTGCTTCACTGCATGCACAACTCCCATGAATGGATGAGTTTCTGATACTCCTTCTTCATTAGACATTGCATACTGTGTTTTGAATATTCTGTACTCTGGTAACTTGTTCGTGTCTTTGGTTCCTTCTGCACTGATGTTCAACATTGAAGTTTCATCATCTGTACTTACTACTGTATAAGTGAAATATTGTTGCAAGGTTTCAAGCCGTATCATTGGCTTGGCTGGCAAGATATCTAGAGGTATTCTTTTCATACCATCATTACAATACTCTTCATCTAGATCCTCTAGATCTAAGACAGTCCAATCTTCCAAGAAAAAATAGGCAATGATGAATGTTATGAATAGAACTAACCATGTCAGAATGATGAACAGTCTAACAGGAGTGTAGACGCCTCCTATTATACTATTGACCACGTGACTTGCAGTTATATCAATATGCACATCATTCAGACTCTTTCTCATCCAATCAACGACAACAGCTACACATATGCCAGCCATGTTTGAACAAGCATAACTCAATCCAAAGCAAAACACCCCGCACGCTGACGGAACACGTGCATATACCAAATACGTGTCTTTGGAGTAGACAGCTTCTTCAGTGCAACTCGATACAATCCAATGCTGAGTAATGCATCCCCAAAAGATGATACAAATAATGCCACATATAATGGAAGTGTAGTTCTGCTGAGTGCCAAGATTGCTCTGGATACAAGTGCCACTGATAATGCTACCAAAGAGACACGTCGTACACCGATATAATCAACTAATATTGATCCTGTCAAACCAAATCCAATATCAAGCAAGCTTTTAGCGCCTAATAAAGCTCCAGCTTGTGTATCCGATATATGATTGTTGTTACGTCCATCATCACTGCTAATAAACTCATTTGTTATATAATTGTACAGCACGAATCTCAATCCATATGATCGGAAGCTATTAAGAAATTCCAGTAATAGTATAATTAGAATATGTGATGGTAATAACAGGAAACGATGGATAGTTGATAATGTTTGAGACTTCATCCTACATAGATTCTATTGTGATGGATATCAATGATCATGTGATACTGCAGAAACTTTATAAATCAATGGATTCATCAATGAACAATTCTAACTGCTAATATACTACCATCATCATAATGTTAGTGATTCTATGAAATTCAGCGCCGACTCTAGAGATTGGCACTGCAGATTGATTTACTGATGTGATTAAGGGATACAATTTTTAAGGATACCGGCTAGCCACTCGGGCAAACCTTCATTTAACGACTAGACTATCATCTTTAGTATCAAAGAGATATTCCTACTAATTCTACTTCTATTTTTATTTATATCCCTAGTACACTACTGATTTGATGACCCTCGTATCACATGTATCAATGCCTTGCACATCTCTTCACTAGGAAGCCCATCGTCAGCTCGAGCCTTGATCATTGAAACACTAGGAGTCTTTTCAAAGACATTGGCTATATCATTCCCATCCAAACCATACTCGGACATTACCGTCATCACCTCGTCAATATCAAAGATAGTTTCCATACCCTCCCCCATTCGGTTGGCATTCTTTTTATTCCAGTCTAATGCATGATCCTGTACAATCTTGGCTACTCTAGTTGCTGTAGTTGCATCCGCTCCCTGTTCTATTAGCTTCATATTAATCCTCTGTGCATTGTACTGCTTACTTAGTGGTAGTGGTTTTGGTTTTCTCTTCACCCTCGAAGGAGGCTTGGGTGCAGTTGTATATTGGCCCGGTGTTGATGGTGAGGAGTTTGGTGTTGATTTAGATTTTGATTTCTTAATAGCAAAGTGAGATGCAGGGGTTGATACTCCACTTGATCCCGACGAAACACTAGAACCTCCTGAAGCAACAGTCAGTTTTGGTACCTTCGGAGGACCTTTGCTACGACCATATCCCAACTCTGATACACCTCGCGGACTTGCTGAATCTGGTGTTGTTGGAGCAAGACTGATATGATGACCGACCGACTTATACTTTTCAGAATATTTTGCAACAGCCTCAAAGTCACCCTTGGCAAGTAACGAGTTGATATGAGCATTACGCTTTCGTTTCTCCTCTTCCTCATCAATGGCAGGGATGAAGTTTTCTTCTTCCTCCTCATTCTGATTCTTCTTCTTTGAGAATCGTCTAAAGAATCCTCCTTTCTTCTTCTTGTCACTGATTTCTTTTGTATCGAACAGATCGTCGTCGGCAAGCATACTTGCAATACGACCCATACCCTCCCAGTGCATATCAATAGGAGCTGCTTCTTCCACAACTTCCTCTTCTTCTTCTTTCACCTCGGCGGATTCTAAAGTTTCAGAATCACCATTACTCGAAGACCATCCCGAGTCGCCGGCACTAGATGACCATGCCGATACACTAGAAGACTTGTCCGAAACTACAGATCCATTCGAAGATGCTATTTCAATCGAAATATTGTTATTCTTTGGTATAACTGGGGCATCGTCCAAAGTAGGATTCGTGCCGCCCGTCAATGCTGCAATACGCTGTGTGCGGTGTAACTCACCCATCGGATCAGTACTCTCTACACTCCCCTGTCTAGGTCCAGATTCTATATCATTATCATCTTCATATTCTGTTATCCTCATCTTACCAACTCGTATAGATGATTTAACTTTCCTTTGAGTTTGTTCAGAGGTATATTCCAAGTCTGTTCGACTACTCTTTCGAGTGTATGATACATCCCGGAATACCTTTGAACAACAATTTTCATCGAACACTCTTCTACCCTGCCTTCTCCTAGTTTTTATACATACCAATGCAGATATGCAGAGGGAGAGTACGGCTGCAACTGCAATTATGGAACCCATCATAACGAATGAGTTATCATCCTCGTCATCTTCTATCTCGTCTATTGCAACAATGGTGCTATTATTATCCAGTATAACTGGACTTGGACTGGGTTTATTAGTAGCAGCCAGTGCCATAATCTCCTCCATAGTTAAAGCCTTGGATACATACTTCGTTGGCTGATGACTAGTTGTTGGCATGTAAGTTGGATTGACACTTATTGTCGGACTTAAACTTATCGTCGGTCCAGAAGATGTTGTTGGACTTGCTGATGTTGGATGTATCGACGGTTGTCTCGTTGGACTTTCAGATATTGGTTTCTGACTTGGTTTATTACTTGGAGTAGCTGTTACAGGCTTGAGGGTTGGTTTCCTTGTTGGGCTCGTTGAAACGGGCATTAAACTTGGTTGTCTTGATGGACTATTCGAAACCGGCCTTAAACTTGGCTGCCCCGACGGACTATTAGTCCCCTTCTGTATTATAACAGGTTTTCTTGTTGTTGGGCTGTTAGTCTCCTCTTCTGGTCGTAAACTTGGCTCCCCCGTTGGGGACAATGTTAACGAACTAGATACTTGTATTGCCAGCCCTGACAAGGCCTCTTCTATTGCCGACATGGGTTCTTCTTCTTCCTCCTCCTCCTCCTCCTCCTCCATATCCTCCTCACCTTCTTTTAACATTTCAATACATACACAACAATTCTCATTCGGCGATCCCATACTCCCCCCATCCTGTTCCCCATATACCAAACATGGATGTACATTACCCAAATTTAATGATACCATATATGCCATATATCCATCTTCATAGAATGAACATGTATCACCATATTGATCTTTATAATCTGGTTTATTTATACATGATTTTGTAGGGGTGTTGGTAATTGTGGGAGGTGTCGTTGAGGGGGATATTGATATACTTGGTGTTATTGATGGTCGTTCCGTCGGGCTTTCTGTAGGACCACGTTCATAATGTATAGTTTCTAAAGTATCCGAACATAATTGTGATACATAATCATTTAATGTCTCTTCTAATATAAATGTTGAAGAATTTGGACGATACCAAACACCCTTCTTATTACCCTGACAACAATCACCATTGGCATTAATTGGATAGAATTTACATCGACAACTTAAATAATTAAAATTAACCTTGAATATATTTGGTAAGTCGGTATATTCTTCTATTGTAAAATAGTCATTACTTAATATTGATATAAATTGTGTATATTCATTTGTTTGTATTTTACCATCCGAGTTTATGTCAGATGTTTGTAATGCGTTGTAACATTTTGATAATATATTTTCATTTGATCTATTATTTATTAATGATGATTTATTATCAACTTGCCATGGATAGTGATGTACTACTGTTTGTGGTCGTATTGTTGGCTCATCATATTGTTTTTGTGGAAGGGCGTGTGTAGCAGTAGCATACAGAAGGCACGATGCCACTGTAGTAGTCGTAGGGCATCGTCTTCTTTTGTGATTCCTCTTCATTATTATTTCAATTTTCAATAAGATACTATTTACTCTCTTTTATTCCATATGTTACCGTTTCAAACACACCGATCGTTTACCACACGGCTATCGAGATTAGCCTATCCAATACAGTATATAGATATTGACAATACTCTAACCGAATCCCAGGCAATACAAGTTGGGGGCACTTCTATTCGGTCTCCACAAACTTCAAAGGACATTGAACTGTCAGAGGTATGATACACAAGCCTACACATGTCAATAAGGAAAGAATGTCCCCCAAAACTGCCCCGCCATTTTTTCTCTAGATTATGTGCATCACATATCGGGATCGTAGTATTGAGGCAGCAATGAAGTGAAGAGAGCGAGAGGGAGAATCACAAGTAGGTCCTGCAACAAACATCCATTGCGAGAGGAGAGCATTTCAAGAGTAATGAGAATGAGAGATAGGTAGTGGTATCCTTTTATAATCAGAGTTGGAGGTGTTGCAATCAAGAGACGAACATATTGGAAGTAATAATCATACTGTATGCTAGAGATAACACTGTACAACAAACCCATGGAATCAAACACACAGTAGTTGTATGTCATTGCAAAGAGCTATTAGAAAAAGGATACCTCAGAGCATCAAGTTGGGTATCCTTGACTTTTTTTTTTCTACTTTTGTGATGAGCGAGTTGTTTGTTTGGTGACAGGAAGCTAAGGCGGAAGTTATAGATCATGCACATGTCTTTTTGAATATATTATGGAAGGGTATAAATACATTGGTTTTGTCGGATGTTATACAAAAGAGGGGCAGGTGAGTTTTTAAGTAGCATCTTTAAGATGTCATTGAAAGATAAGATATGATGTGATGTGTTGGATATGATTAGATATGTTTGATGATGTCATTGAAAGATATGATTTGATGTCATTGAATTATGTTTTTGATATGAGCATGTACACTAACTATTTATATACCGCTTGTACAATGAATATAGGCCGATCCATTCGAAGGATCTCATGGTGGTATTCCTCATGATAGATCAAAGATTGGTAATGGAGTTCTTGCAATTGGAGTAGATAAATCGGGCAATATATCTTTCTTGAACAATGGAGAGCCAATAATCACGGCGGAAGAGTTACCAAATCCATCATATCTTTGTATATTGGAACGCAGGAAAGATAAGTGTCGTCCATTAGAATTAAGAAATGGTGGTCTCTGTATTGTATCAGAACTCGAAAAGGGAGAAATGCAATCATACTCTATTCAAATTGATGGTACCAAAATACAAGCAAGAGCTGTTGGTCAACGCTTAGATACAAAAGGTTCATATCCATGTCATATTATCAGCTCAGATGTTGGAGATATGGAAAGTATATTTGTTTGTAATTATGGAGAGAAAGAAGGTGTATTAACCATCTTTGAATCAAGCAATGGCAATGAATACACACAACAGGTTTGTATTCCATTTGGTACCACTGGATCAAATGTAGATACTGATAGACAAGGCACATCACATGCACACTCAACAACTACCATTACATCAACTTCCTCTACAATGGCAGTGTGTTGTGATTTAGGATCTGATGCCATCATACAATATGAAATGACTGGCAGTTCCAATACTGATGGAGACGCTTCATTGCAAAGTATTGAAAGGCACAGACTTGCTTCTCCCAAAGGATCAGGACCACGAAGTTTAAGTGTCAATCCAATACATGATAACATTGCCATTTCATCTCTTGAAATGACGGGACAAGTATGGCTTATCAGAAAGAAAGATGACGGCAACTTTGAAGGAATAGGAACCCCAATATCAATATATCCCAACAATTGGCCAACAGATGGTGATAATGAGAAGAAATACAACAACGGGAGATGGGCAAGTGATGCAGTGTGGTCTCCTTGTGGAGGATATGTTTATGCCGCAGCAAGACTACACAACTCAATATCGGTTTTTCGTTTAGTAGAAGACCAATCTTCATTAGAATTCGTGCAAAGAATTTCAACTGGAATCACTCCGCGATGTCTCTGTATGTCTATTTGTGGTGATCACATCCTTGTTTGTAACCAACATTCACATGACTTATCTTCTTATCGGATTAATAAAAATGATGGCACGATAACATTTGTCAATCGATTGGAGGTACCAAATTGTGCGTGTGTAAAGTTGGTTCGTCCTGAGAATATTGGATGATATCATAGCTAAATCTCTATAGATACTAACGAGTTGTTTTTAAAAGCTTAAACACAAAACACATTCTTCTTTCTACAATTCACGAACCTTCTCCCACTTGAATTCCTCTTCCTCCCTACCAAAGTGTCCATATGCCGCAGTCTTTCTCATAATAGGTCTCCTCAAATCCAATTCCTTCACAATACATCCAGGTCGTAAATCAAACTTTTCTTCAACCAACTTTACCAAATCACGTTCACTACCCAATCCATTCTTATTGCTAATGGTACCATATGTGTTCACATTCACTGAAATTGGATGTGCCAAACCAATAGCAAATGATAATTGTACCTTACATCGTGTACAGTATCCCCCGGCAACTAATGATTTAGCCACCCAACGTGCGGCATATGATCCACTCCTATCAACCTTGGTTGCATCCTTACCACTTAATGCTCCACCACCAAAGGATCCCCATCCACCATAGGTGTCCACAATTGACTTCCTGCCCGTCATACCCGCATCAGAGTGTGGACCACCAATAACAAACCTTCCACTGGGATTCATATGATATAATGTCTTATCATCTAAATACTTCTCGGGTATAACAACTTTAACAACATGTTCCAATAAATCTGCTGCAATTTTATCATTGGATACTTCCTCGGAATGTTGTGCTGAAATAACAATGGTGTGTACTCTCTTGGGTACTGGTACGCCTTGATCATTATATCCATATTCCATTGTTAGTTGTGTCTTACCATCGGGCCTAACCCAATCTAACGTACCATCCTTACGAACCTCGGCTAATCGAGCACTTAGTTTTGTTGCCAATACATGACTTAGTGGCATATATTCAGGTGTTTCATCACATGCATATCCGAAGACAACACCTGAATCTCCCGCACCAATATCTTCAACTTTCGATGCATCAACACATTGTGCAATATCAGGAGATTGCTCCTCTAATGCCACGATGACATTACATGTTTTATAATCCAATCCTTTCGCTGGATCATCATATCCTGCATCCCGTACTGCATCCCGGATAACTTGTTCATAGTTAATAGAGGCGGATGTAGTGATCTCTCCTAATACAATAACTACACCTGTTTTGCAAACAGTTTCACAGGCAATACGTGATGCTGGGTCAAGTGTTAAACATGCATCAACAATGGCATCGGAAATAACATCACATAATTTATCGGGATGACTCTCGGTAACTGATTCGGATGTAAAGAGGAAGATTTCAGTACCATCATCATCTGTTGAGGATGTTGTAGTTGTGGTGGTAGATGGGTTTGTGGTGGTAGGTTCAGTTGATGCTTCACCCATTACCACATCATTTGATAATGTGTTTCCACTGCTAGCATCAGCGCCTTCGGCCGAGGCTGAGGCTGAATCAATAGTTGCTGTTGTTGACATTGTTAATGATGATATTGTTGTATAATTGTAGTATCAAGAGCAGTTAGGGTTAGGGAGCGAGTTTGTTAGTGATTGCAATGAAAAGATATTATCGTATGTCTTGAATGTGTAAAAAATGAGCTATTTGCTGCTTACATGTGGAATACGGCTCTTTATAATTTATAATATCATAATAAAAGTTAAAGAGATGATGATCATATTATTGTAGCGTACCAGAGAAACATTTATTTATTGAAGCAATATTGGGACGAATATCCACATCGTTGACCCCAACAAGATTGGAAAGTCATGAACACGGTGGAAGAATTATGTAAATGGTGCATAGGACAAAAAGATAAACCTTTATCATTATCTGACCTACGTGAGAAGATTAGTCAACTCTCAACAACCGGCGACATTACTCAAGAGACATACAATAACCATCCTTTCCTACATTATATATGCTTGAATACGAACGTAACATTACAAATGGTAGAGTGCATCTTGGATTCTTTTCCTGGTATAGCTTCATGGCCGACGAATATATTTCGTTGGAGTGACACTGTTAAATCATCATCATATACATATGCAATACACTGTGCATGTTGCAATAATTGTCCCAAATCAGTTATTGGATTACTACTGAAGAAATATCCTCCGGCAATTGAACATTTATCAGACGGATTTGGTAATGTATTCGATCACATTGAATACGTCACAGGCCTACCTCTTCATTGTTACATTGCATATAACCCTTACATTGACATTGATGTGGTAAAATTGCTAGTTGAGGCATATCCTCAATCTTTGATGGTTGCTGGTGAGACAAAGCCGCTCTATCCCATCCATGTTGCTGTACGGATATGGGAATCACCAAATCTGAACATTCTACGTGAAATTATTGAGTATTTCCTAAAGCTCAATTCTACTTCCTTACGTGTTTTGGATTGTGAAGGTAATACACCGCTTCATTTTGCGTGCTGGAAGGAGAGAATGAATTTAGAAGTGTTCAAAATTCTTTACAACTCATGGCCAGAGGCTATTCGTATGTCTGATTCGGGAGGCGACTTACCATTACATTTCTTTTGCGACAACCTCAATTCCAACCCCGCTGATGAACTTGCTATTCTAAAGTTCATGTTAGATATTGATCAAACACTTTTGAGTGTAAGAAATGATGAAGGAGAGTTACCAATTCATCGAGCAGTTGTTAATAAATCAATGACTATCTGCAAAGTACTCATCGATACATATCCACAATGTTTGAGAGTTAGAACAAACAATGGTAAATTGCCGATTCATGAGACATTAGGAAGAGTTGACACTGTTGATACAATCCTGTATATGCTAGACATTGATCAAACAATTTTGAGAGAAATAAATGAAGGAGGAGAGTTACCAATTCATCATGAAGATGCTTTCGAATCAAGTGCTATCTGCAAAATACTCATTGATGCATATCCAGAATCTTTGAGAGTTAGAACAAACAATGGTGAATTGCCAATTCATAAGGCATGTCGATTTGGTGAGGTTGACACAATCCTGTATATGCTCAAACTTTATCCAGAAAGTATCAGAGTTAGAACGAATAATGGCAGCTTGCCCATCCATATCGCATGCAAACGTGTCGCATGCAAAATACTCATTGATGCATATCCAGAATCTTTGAGAGCTAGAACAAACAATGGTGAATTGCCAATTCATAAGGCATGTCGATTTGGTAAGGTTGACACAATCTTGTATATGCTCGAACTTTATCCAGAAAGTATCAGAGTTAGAACGAACAATGGCAGCTTGCCCATCCATATCGCATGCAAATATAGACATGGAGCTGATATCAACAAGTATATGCTGGAACTTTATCCCCAAAGTATCAATGTAACGAATGGATACGGAAACTTGCCCATCCATATCGCAGCTAGACATGCAGGACATGATGTGATAGAATCACTGCTAAAACACGATCCTACTGGGGCATCAAAGAAAACAACTAGTAATAAAGAGCAATTGCCATTGCATATCGCTTCTGGCTGTGGAAATCCAGAGGCAGTTCAAGTGCTATACGATGCTTTCCCAGAGGCCATTTGGATTCATGATAGTGATGGGAAAACACCACTTGATTATATCAAAATTCATGATAGTAGTGATAGTAATAGCAGTTGGGTATTTCTACGTGGCCGTGACGAAGTGTCCACATTTTTACTATCACAACAAGGTTATGCTCATAAAGCAAAAGATACCACAACAATAATGACACCAGATGAAAATGGTTGGTTGCCTCTTCATCACGCATTGAAAGACAAGTCTCCGCTTGGTTCTATCAAGCTACTACTGAAGGGCAATCCGTCGGCTCTAATGACTGCCAATTTGAACATAGCTTTCCCACTGCATATTGCTTGTGAGTTTAGCCCCATCAAAGTTGTCAAGTATTTGATAGAGCTTGATATCAATGGACGTATATTGGAACATTGTGATACAAACAAGGATTCTGTTCTTCATTATGCATGTCGTGGGAGCAACTTCGGAGTCATCGAGTACTTACTGGGTAATCATGCCTCCTTAGTATCCGATATGAATACTGACAACAAGCTTCCTCTCCATTTATTGCTCGAGGGTTGCGAGGATAAGCGAGTCAAAAGGAGTCGAAAGTTTACAGAAGCGTGCTTTCTGCTACTTCGAGCCCATCCCGAAACAGTTATGGTGCGGACAACTCGAAAGAGGAGGAGAGACTAGTCCATTGATCTTCGAACTCATGATTGCGGCATCACTGACGAGAGAAGACAGGTCAAGCTTTACTAACTAGGTATAGGATTGAAACAAATGTTCTTAAAAACATATTCTCCTTATTTATTTAATACTACACATGATGTCTTATCCACATATAGCAATATCCTAATCTAGCTAAGCTCCCTCTCCCTCCCACTTTCATACATTCGCTTGCTTAGCTTCTTCCTCTCTTCCTTCCTTATAAACACACACAAGTAAACCCTACCAAATCAACCTACCGTTGTCTTAGCGGCGATTGTCTGAGTTGACATTGATATTGTTGATTACGGAACCAGGTGCGGGTGGTGGTGGGCCCTGCTCACAAATGCATGCTTGAGCAATGTTTGGGTTGCAGGGTTGTGGACAAAGTGGTAGAACAGGATTGCGACACCTGCAAGAGACTTCTTGCCCGGTGCAAGGTGGTATACATTCAATAGCCATTGGAGGATCAGGACGCGGCCCCACCTCCCAACCTGCAACTTCGCCATCAGCAGTCTCCTCTTCGGCCAAAGCCCTTTCAGGTGCATCCTCATTGGTCTTCTCCTCAATGGCCAAAGCCCTTCCGCCGGGTGCATCTTCGAGAGCCGTGAATAAAGGGTCCGTGTTAACATTGATGTTGTTGATGACATCCCCATTAAAACCGGGTGGTCCTATAGTATGTTAAATTGTAAGAGAGTGATAATAGAGATTGTGTCAGTATATGTACGTAACTATCCTATCACACAAATATGCAAATGCATATATGTAACAAACAGAGAACAAAAGTCGTACCTGGAAGGCCGGGAGAGCCGGGCTCGCCTGGAGGTCCTATATATAAAAGAGAAGGAAGGAGATAGACGTTATGAGGATGACAGATAATAAATGATATCATTATCATATCAACATGTACTCATAATATGGCGAAAGATATAAAAGATGAACAACACATCATACCTGGTTGGCCGGGAGATGGGGTGCCAGGAGAGCCGGGCTCGCCTGGAGGTCCTATATATAAAAGAGAAGGAAGGAGATAGACGTTATGAGGATGACAGATAATAAATGATAACATTATCATATCAACATGTACTCATAATATGGCGAAAGATATAAAAGATGAACAACACATCATACCTGGGGGGCCGGGAGATGGGGTGCCAGGAGAGCCGGGCTCGCCTGGAGGTCCAAAGAGAAGGAAGGAGATAGACGTGTGAGGATGACATTAATGAATGATTTCATTCAACATGTACTATATGGCAAAAATAAAAATTATGTAAAAATTCACATAACATGTACTCAGATGTAAAAGATGTACAACGTCATACCTGGGGGGCCGGGAGATGGGGTGCCAGGCTCGCCTGGAGGTCCTATATTTAAAGAGAAGGAAATGTTGTCGTTAGATATATTATGTTTGTGCGGTGTATTTATAACAATATTACATAATTACATCATATATCGAAAAAATATATACTAATACTAATTGCAATATAGACAAACAAACTAGATACTTACCGGGAGGACCTGGGGGCAATAATGCAATAATATCAGCCAAAGATAAATGCCCATAACTGCTTAAGGGGAGTGTTAGGTCGGCGATGGCATCGGTGGCATCGTCAGCCATGAGACCACGAACTCCACGTACACTGTCTTCGGCATGTGTGCCATTGGATGTCATGGCAATTGCAATTACGGTGGCAACTTGAGAGAACTTCATTTTGTCTGATGTGAACTATTGATGAGGCGTAGATAGTAGCTTGTTTGGATGAGCTCTTGTGTTGATCGGTGAATTGATTTTATGAGCTATATTTTCAGTTATTTGTAGTGTTTTGTAGCAGTGTGGAGGCATTGTAGATACTTTTTCGATTTTCTCTTTCATTCGAAACGCCTTCACTGGTATGAAGTTTTGTTTGTTACTTTCCCGCCACCAAAAGACGACGTCATAGATAGATCATAACTCGTACTAATCCCCATTTTTTCTAAACCTAAGTACGATATCACTTATGTCCATATATGTATGTAGATATCCTAAATAAAGAGTAACACCAAACAGATGAAGAGCAAATTATGCACAACTGAGGTTTGTAATGAAAGCACGATATGATCTTATTGCAATTAAGAGTAAAAATAATATAAGGACGATAGAGAGTCTAGTTTCAAGTCAAATATGCAAAATCGGTTTGTTATCTGTGATATACCAGTATCAATCAACCGTCTACCGAAAGCTAAGGATAGTTTGAGAGATCTTGTAGAGGAAAATAGCTGTTGGGTTGATAGGTTTGCTTTCCTAACTTGCAATAGTGATAATGATGACTGTTGTGTAGCAGCTGTTGAGTTGCATATAGAAAATGTTCGTGATAAAGCAATTGCAACACTTGATGGTATGATAGTATCAATGGATGAAGAGGGCAATATAAACAACAACAACGATAATGATAATGGATGCATATCATTTAAATTACATGCTCGACCAGCAAGCATACTAGAATCTACACAACTTGTACAGCTCTGTCCCATTGAAAGTGACGATGTCGAAAATGAAAGTCAAATGGAGAAACAGACATTAAAACTTCTTGTACAAGGAAAGGATAATATTGATACATCCATCCTATTGACTATTCGAAAAAGCATAACGCATGGTGGCATTGGTACATATCCTTGGCGAGGAGGTCTTATTCTGGCCAATCAGATTTGTCACTGGGTAGGAGAGTATACAAAAAGGAAAGAAATAGATGAAAACAATTACTTCAGCATTCTCTTTGGCAATAATAAAACGGTACTAGAACTAGGGGCAGGATCGTCTGGGTTGCCTTCTTTGTTTTTAGGAAAGATAATAAGCGGTACCGATATACTTGAAGACGAAGATAATATTAATGTCATATCAACTGATGGTGTCGATGAAATAGTACAAGGTCTAAGTATAAATGTATTAGACAATATACTTGATGAATGTATAATAGTGAAGCACATTGATTGGAATCATTACATAAATTGTGATGAGAAAAAGAGACACTGATATGATGGTTGACACTATTATATTTGCAGATTGTATTTGCAATGAAGAGTGTGCTGTAGCGCTAAATCAAACAATACAAAGTCTTTTGAGAAGTGGAGGATGTGTGGTAGGTGTGTTGCCAGATTTCCGTGTAGGTGTCGACATATTCGAAAGGTTAATGAAGGAGCGGTACACTCCAATTGAGATTCCAATAGTCAATGAAAAGGCAGACGGCTTTGTGTGCAATGGCGGCAGAGGTAAAGATTATCGTCTAGTGTTATGGAAGGATAAGAAGACATGAGTTGTACCTTATACTTAACACCACTCATAACTTAAATAATGATTCATAAACCTAAACACAGAAGTTAGGATAGCTTGTTAATAACCCTTTCCAAAATGTAGACTCCTCGTTGTATATCATCAAACTCTTCTACTTGTCCACGACTCGTGGAAAGGACGTTTATCAAACGCTTCTTATTCTCGGGAGTAGAGTACTTCAATATCAAACTCTTACTGCTTAGTAGAAATCTTTCTAAAAGTTCTAATGATTGAGCAAAGATATTGGATTTGTCTCTAAACATTTGCACCGTATCTGTCAGAATGTCTATTCCTTTTTCGTTTGCCAGCCGTGATAAAGTTGAAGGGTGATGAGAAATGTTAATGAAGACTGATAGGATGGCACGAATAAGCTCTAGGTGTGGTGAGCTTCGATTACATCTTCGAAGTATAGTCATCATTTTATTCTGAACATTTGTTTGAACGATGAACTCGCAATCCTCAATGGATAGCTTGGTAATCTTTTCTAAATTTGTAATTGCTTTCAGCACTTCATTAAACTTCTTGCTGGTTTGAATAGTTTGTACAGCCTTGCTTCTGGGTGTGTTGCTTTCAACTTTCAATAAGTGTTTGCTATGATCATTTGGAGATGATCTAGATCTTGTCGATGCTGATTCTTGTTGATGATCTTGGAAAGAAGACGGTGTATTACTACCTCGACGAATCGATTTGACCATGTCTTGACGACTAATTGAACTAAGAGTACTGCATGAACCAGGTGTCCTGAGACTTGTATGATCCTTCTCTCTTGTGGCAACTATTCTCTTCTCGTTGACCTTTGACCCACTCTGTTTATGTTCTGACAAGACATTAATACTTCTCGTCGGGTCTGCTTTGCCTACTAATACTGCTTCTCTTTTCTTCCGTTCTTGCCTTGCTGACTCGACCACTGCTAATCTTGCCTTCTCGCGTCTTTCATTCTCAGCGTTTTGACGAGCAAGTTCCTTCTCAAATTCAATCTTCCTCTCCCTTTCTTGTTGTCTGGATTTCTCGGCTGTCAACCTAGCCTTATCAAGTCGCTCATTCTCAGCCTTCTTGAGAGCATATTGCTTTTGTCTTTCTAACCTTTCCAATCTCTCCAATTCAGCCTGTCTTGCTGCTGCATGTCTTCTCGCTGATGCCTCCTTAGCTAGCCGTTTTGCATTCGCTGCCTCTAGAATCGAACGTGTAAATGTTTGTATTTTGATAACTGCCATGACAGTCAGCATGAAATCGACATTTGCTCTGTAACCCCTGAATATTCGTTGTATGTCCGTGGCTGCGTAATATTTCACCTCTCTATTGATACGACGTATGATCATGGCTCTTGAAGCTCGTTGCAATATCGACACTGCAGCAGTGCGCCTATCTCTCTCTAATCTTGCTAAGAAGCCACGAAATACTCTTTGAATCAGTCGAATACTTCCAAGTTGAGGCGCAACGACTTGTCGAGCTCGTCTACCTCTGACAATGGATTGTATTTTGATAACTGATACTGCCAATAGTATGAAATCCACATTTGCTTTGTATCCTCGCCAGATCTTCTGAATGAGTGTTGATGCAAAGCACTCGACTTCATTATGCATGTTAATGAGCATGTTCTTCGCCGCACTTTGAATTGTTAATATAGCTTGTCTCTGAATATTGACGATGCGTCTTGATTGTCTACCTCTGACTACAGATTGAATAATGATTGCTGACATGACAGTAAGCATATAGTCAACATTTACTCTGAAGCCTCTAAATACTCTTTGGATTTCTGTAGCTGCAAAATCCTCTACTTCGCTGTGCATACGAGTGAGCATTCTTCTTGCACCACGTTGCAGTGTTGTCACTGCGGCAGTTGCTCTAGATGACTCTAGTTTTGCCAAGAATCGGCGGCCAGTGGCTTGAATGATGACTGCATTAACTTCTAGCAAGGCAATACCTCGTCTTGCTTTTATACCTTTGAAATTAGCCTGGATAGAAGTGATACCTTTTTGAATACGGCGGTACTTGCTACTAACAATGTGGCTTCTGCCAATAGACTGAACTTTGATAGCTGAAATGACAGTCAGCATGTATTCGACGTTGATTTTGAAGCCCCTAAATACTTTTTGGATTTGTGTTGCCGCAGAAGATTGCTTACTTTGTATTAAAGTCGCCGCAGCTATAATGTCTCGACACAATTCCAACTTGGCGGCGAATATACGCTTAATAGTAGAGCCTCTCCATACTCGTTGGATTTGTGTTGCCGCGGAAGATTCGTTGTATTGTAGTGACTCTGCATCATACGAAACTTTCTGATATAATTCGAACTGCTCGTTTACCAATTGACGCCTTACCTGGAATCCTCTAAACTTAGCCTGAATGAGAACAGTACACTTTCGGAGGTAGCAGTGGTTTGACGTATGAAGATACTTCCTGATTGTAGTTTGGATGAGTATGGCTGCAGACTTGATCGTGGAAAAGTTGTTTACTGCTGCATGTCCTCGATAGAGTTTCTGAATTGTCAACGCTGCCGTTCTCTTCCTTTCAATGTTCATGTTTCGAAATACTGCTCTTGCAAGGCAGCCACGATAACGTGCTTGAAATAGAAGGACGCCAGTTTTCAAAGTTGTGTGCTTTGTCTGAGAAGAGTAACGTCGGAAGAATGATTGAATAGTTGTGGCACTTGCTTCCTTCTCAATATTCATCTCTCTCATATGTCCAACAGTTTCATCCTGCAGAAAAGCATTCTCATCTCTCCTTGGTGACTCATCAGCAAGACTCTCTCCGTCTGCTCGATCATTTACATTCCTCCCCAAACCAGTTGCAACAGGTAGACATTCCTGTTCGGTTATCTCTGAATCTTTCAGCCGCCAATCATGTTCGACTTCTTCCTTTCCAGCCTTACAAAGTGCTACTTGTTTATGATCTGGTCGTTCAGATTCCTTAGCTACAGCGCAGTCTGACTTGTTTGGAGAGAGATTTGATATATTGCATAGAGCACCTCTCTTTTTGGCAACTATACTTGTGGAAGGCAAAGTTGACAAAGATGATACAGCGTCGCCATTGATGTCATTACCGAGTTGATTATCACTTTCAAGTTTAACCTGTTTCGTGTCACAATCAACGATATTAGAGATCAGTCCTACTGAACAGACATCTCGCTTATGACGGGCGTGTCCAGTGCAAAAGGATATCTCTTCACCATCCTCTTCATGATTAACTTCATGGTCCAAATTGACAATCGGAGAGCAAGAATCGTCGCGTGGTGATAGGTTTGGCGATGACAATGAATGAGTTGCTGTCTCAAAGACAGAAGTACTTTCATCACTAAATACTACTTCTCTCTTATCTTCCTCTTGGATTACAGTTTCGAGTAGTTTGTCTTCTACTGACCGGGAAACTACTCTTTGTGTCAATTGTCCTCTGCATATCCAACCACGACAAGCCTTTTGTAAACATACAACGTGCTTCTCTTGAAAAGATCGTTGGCTTGATGCAATCATCCTTCGGGTGTACTTTTGTATCGTACAAGCAGCTCCTCTAGACTTGGAGTAGAGCCGCCTTGACATGCTCATCCTTACTATACTTTGGATTTTGATTGCAAATGAATGAAGTCGAGCTGCTCTCTTTCTGGCAATGAAGCGTCGACAGGCACTTTGTGCTGTAATGACATCCATCAGGTCAAATCCGTACGAAAGCTTAGCAAAATAACCTCTAACTATACGCTGGATGTCGATTGATGCCTTGTTCACAATGCTGTTTCTCCTATCAACTCGAACTTGACTAATGAAGCTTCTACAAACACATTGTAATGTTGATACTGCAGATTGCCGCCTGTGACTCTCTAATCTTGCTAAGAATCCACGCCCGACTCTTTGAATCAGTAGAATACTTCCAAACTGAACGGCAAAGTCTTGTCGAGCTCTTCTACCTCTGGCAATGGTTTGGATAGTGATGATATCCATTAAATCACAGCCATACTCAATCTTACAGATGTATCCACGCCAGATCTTTTGAATGAGTACTGATGCACTGTTCATTACTCTGGACATATGTTGAACTTGGTTCCGTGCTAAGTAACGTCTACATACGCTTTGTGTTGCAATAATACTCAATAAATCTCTCTCATATAACACCTTGGCATGATTACCTCGCCAAATCTTTTGTAGTAATGTCGATGCATCATTCATTCTCTTGAACACAGTCCTAACTGAGAAACCACGGAGTAGTGATTGAAACGAGATTGATCCCCGTCGTGCAAGTTGATATGATCTTGTCGACATGAACCTCCTTGCGTGACTTTGAATCAATCTTGAAGATTTGTATTGAATAATTTCATGCTTGAATTCTGACACATCAAAGTAGATAATACTCGACCATAATAATTGAATAACTCGTGGTTGATGAGCAGCTACTATATGTGCAGTGGTTATGTCTGAAATATCAGGTACTCCCAAGTGACGCAATACGGCAAGTACCATGTTGACATTATACATCTTGTGTTCTCGTGTAGATGCTGGTAGCCTCATTGATGAGAGTAGATTCGGCCTATGTTCGGTGATAATGTCAATCATCTTGGCTAGGCATACTCCATCTTTCAAGTCAACTGCTAAATTCTTAACGATGAAATCGTACTCATCCAGTGGATGTTGACAATGAGTAACAGAGATTCCCTCATAGTCAAGATGACGGATGGTACTCCCCTGTTTAGAGAAACAGTCTTGACATAATGAAAGTAAAACTTCCTCGGATGATTTCATATTAGACGATGTTTCAAAGAGACACGGGTTATCTGTAAGGATGTTATGTTTCTTGGCCTTATCAATGAAAAAGACTAATATCATAATCTGTGACAGAGCATGTTGATGAACTGATATACGCATTTGACTTTCAAACTTGCCAGAGGGTGTTTTGCATAATCCACCGGTATACTTTTTCACTGTGGATGGTTCCGAGAGTACTCGCTGGAGTATAATTTTCTTCAATGATTCTCTTGTCATTTGATTACTAATCTGTGTAGTGAGTGTTAGAATAATGTAGGTGGAATGAAAAGGGTGAGAATCATGTCTTACAGAGTAAAAGTATAGCAAGGCAAACAAACCTTGACAAACTGATCATCATTCAAAGCAAGGACAACACCCAACCCCAACTGTAACCAACGTGGTGTATACGAAAGTAATAACTTGGTCAATTGTTCTTGAACATATACCTCATCAAGTATATTGCGATTACTTCGAGGTGTAATTGCCAATCGACCTTCTTTGACCTCACGTTCGATTGCACTTCGTATATTCATCATTTTGTTTGAGTTGAATAGTGTTTTGGCATTTTGCCATTCTGTTATTAGTTGAGTTTCATTTACCACTGGTGACACTGAGTTGTTGTTAAGTGGATGAAATATGTTGTTCAGCCATGTCATGAAGGTTTTACATTGCTCATCTTCCCATTGTTGTGCATTGTATGTAATATTATCTCTGCCTTGATAGACTGCTGCTGTTGTATCTTTACCCTTCTCCTCGCCCTGAGCAGCAGACGATGGTTCAAGTGCTGTTTGCTCCTGACTAACACTCTCCCCACTATCAATGCTACTACGAGCAATCCCAATCAAGGATATATCAACCTTATCACCCCAAGGTGTTACCATTACCATCCTTTCACGAACTTCACCCTCTTCCTTAGGTGTCCAAAGCACATGTATAATCTTTGATTCATTCTGTTTCAATTTTAGTGATAAAACCTTCCCTACCATAAACTGAATATCATCATATTCGTCATCTAACGTATCGAATCCTGAGTGTATTGGTACACTAATAAATTGCACAGATATTACCCCTTCTTCCTTATCTCCTTCTTTAGATGGTGCTACAACACGGAGTGGTAATGAACGTACCTTACCAACAATATTTGCATTATACCCAAAGTTTAATATTTTTGTTGTATTAGATTGTAATGATTGGTTACAATCTGATAATTGTATTGTGGTAATAATATCATCTGAGGGTTTGATATATTGTTGATTATTGTTACTGCGGCTGCTATCCCTATCTAATAATAATTCTTGATTATTTATTGATTTAGGTAACGCCGCCTGTTTGTCCGGTAGGGTCGGCGGCTGCAGTGGTGATATTGCTGAAGTACCATTATCATTGACAGCAGTTGACCGTTGCTTATTATTCTGTGTAGTAGAAATTGATTGTTGATTAACAATCAATGGGGTATAAATTTCACGTGACCGTACCTTCTTTGATCGTCTCCTTTTTGATTTGGTAATATCGTTAGTAGTTGATTTGTTATTATTATTCTTACCATCATGTGGTGTTCTGGGTGTATTGGAGTTTATTGATGAGAGAGGTTGTCGACGTTTGTTGGTTGTTGCTGTTTCATTATTGGCTGACGCCGCCGCCGATAATGATTGATTGAATAATAATTCTACCGTCATTATATTAAATTATTTTATGAACGTCGTCTATAATACATTATTATATTATATAATAATTTAATCTCCCTGTATCACTTATCACACCATCATCATCTCAACACAACTTTTGGGCCGTTGGTGAGGAAAAAAAGGATACCTACCTGTAAGGTGGTGAGGATACAATAATGAAGGCGAGAGAGTGTATTAATTAACAGATTGTATTTAACAAATATTTATATATTACATACACCTTATTTCCTGTATATACGTTATTTCCTTGCTGTATATAATCATAGTCTCTCTTAAGCATGAACTTAAGCATCTGCTACTCCCCTGTTCATCATCAACTGAGATAACATATCTTTCATTTCTTCCATTGTCTTCTCCATGTTGTCAACCTTGCCTTTAATAGACTGGACTTGACTCTCCATTGATTCAACTTTACTCTCCACGTTGTCAACCTTACCTTCAATAGACTGGACTTTATTCTCAATAGACTGGACTTGAGTCTCCATTGATTCTACTTTACCTTCAATAGATTGGACTTGTGTCTCCACTAACTTGGCTTGGCTTTCCATTTTACCTTCAATCATCTTCTCCATGCTGTCGACCTTACCTTCTACTAACTTGACTTGGCTCTCCATCTTGCCAAATTTATCCATCACTGCCTCCTCAACAGCAAGGAGATTACGGTGAAACAGAGCATCGTCTGCCTCGGAATCTTGGGCAGCGTCGGACTGTGCTTTTGCCTTCTTGGACTTCTTTGACTTGGTATTGTCAGACTTGGGGTTCATATCAAGCTTCTTTGCAATACTATCTACTGTTTCCTGTAGGGTTGCCATTCGATCTTTCATTGCTTGAGTAATATTCTTCATATCAACTTGATTGTTCATAATCTCACTCTCTTTTTCAATTATCTCGTTTTCTTTTGCAATAATCATCATTTCGTTGTCAATTGATTTAGCAACCTGGCTCATCAACGAACCTTCTCCCCACTTAGCCATCAATTGAAATGATTGATCATCTTCTTTAAGCCGCCGATTAGAGCCAAAACCTAATAATCTGTTGCACAGAGGGCTTAGTGGACCAGTCGTAGCGTCGAGTTGAGCTAAGATCTCATTTCCAAGATGATTTGACAAGCATGTGTTGTCTATAGATTGTTTGTTAGTTCTTCTTCTTTTGTTTGCAACATGTGAATCGAATATATTACTTACATTGATTCATATAATTAGTCATGTCTTGATGACGGCTTTGCAGGGTATCACGCATGTCTATATGCTGCAGTCTCTGGTTATAGTTCATAACATCGAGCGCTTCATGCGTCCTGTTAGAAAAAGGTAGAAGGTGAGAGACGACAGAGATTCTACATCTATTATTTTAAACATACGAAACTCACCATTTAAATTGGTTGATCACATTGATATAAGTTGCATCCACATATTCATACTCTCTTTTTTTCTTGCTTTCCCTTAGTTTAAGACCAAAGAGTGTAGTGTCAACTGCTACATCCCTGAGGAGTAGAATGTGAGATATTTAAAGCAAGATACCAAATAAATAAACAGTGAACTCACGCCAGTTTGAGTGTATAATGGAACCCCCACAAGATCAACTGATTCGTATTTAGAAATGTCTCTAAAACGTTAAGTGCAACGTTATTGCAGGCCAGCCAAGCAGTTTTGCCAAAAGATTCAGTTATGATTGCGAAGTTCAAAATTGTCCGACAGGGTACACAGGCTGGAAGGGTCGTTGCGCCAACTAAAGGTATAGGTATAACTATACATGCTATTTCACAGGATGCTGCCAATGCATCTCTTTTGGCCTTTAGGATATTATATTTCAATTCCAAAGCATCACATTTAGCTTGGGCAGCAGCGATTTTGGCCTTTGCTACATCTGCAAACTTGTTTATGGCATCCATTGCATTGTCCTTGATGATTCCAAGGGAACGTTTTGCCACTTCCAATGAATCCATGATGTCCCAATCTTCTTCTTCTGTGGCATCGTCGCTTCTCATCTTGATTTTTGCTCCATTGGGCAATGGCTTATTGCCCAAGAGAGGACTATCTTCAGGGTATCTTATTGATAATAGCATGTAAGTGTAAAGTTATATAAGACATGTGAGAATATATTAAAGTTTGCACACTTACTCGACTGGCTTGTATTTCACTTGCTCAAACTTGACCGGATCTTCTGCGGCTTCTTCTGTGGCTTCGTCCTCTAACCATTGTAAATCTTCAAAGAACTCATCGCACAGTAACTCGTTGAATGTATCACATATCTCCTGATCATCAAGATGGTCTGGTTCATAGTCCAGTGCGACTCTTGCAGTGTCACACTGATCTTCAATGTATGGGTCATAGATTTCAACTTCGTTTTCAAACACCCAATCCTCAAAGGTGCTCCGATATCCAGGTTCTCCCTCGCGAGGCCTGGCATCAATGCAACGTTTCAATGTTATGCAAGCTGTGCGATAGAATTCACCTCCGCCATGGTGACAAGCCTCAGGAGACATGCCCATATGCCATTCTCCTCGATCTTTACATTTCATGCCACGATTAGCACGATCTTCAGTGTACTGATGATAGAAGATTTGAAGAAGAATGAATGAGAAAGAGAATGTAACATGAAAGATGATAACTCAGGACATCTTTACTTACATGATCTCCCCAAAATTCAGTTGTGCGAGCTGTCAGGGGGTTATCACGGCAGCAATAGCCAGGCATGAAGTCATCAACTGTTGGGTTCTTATGAAGAGGCCAAGCATAGCGTTCATGATTGGTAACTAGCTCTAAACGACAATAATCCCAAAAGTCATGACACGCAAGATTGTCCTCGGAAGAATATGGGTTTGTTTCATCATCCAACCATAATTCTTGACAAGTGCCAATTTCGATACCATTATCATCCCTGCATGAAGGTCGAGGATACTTCCACTCCGGATACTCTTCATCAAGTTCATTACGACAATAATCCCAGAAGTTGTAGCAGCTCTCATTTTGCTCACGCTCGTCAATATATCGGTTCTTGGTATCATTAAGCCATTGTGATGGACACGTGACAAAATCCAGCTCCGATATGCTAGTATCCTTGCAACTTTCTTTAGGATACTTCCAGCCAGGAACAGAGTCAGTGAGGTTAGTTCTACAGTAATCCCAAAACCCTTTACAGCGATATCTTCCTGGGTCAGCTTCTCGACAATCATTATAAAAGGCATAGCATCCAGCATCTTCTTCCTCAAATGGATTTGTAGCATTCTCCAACCAATCAACTTTGCAGAAATCAGCATCATCACAGGCTTGATCAAATGGAGCAACATCACTGGTTGGATATGAAACACTTGTGTACCATGTCAGGTCTTCATATGGGTTGATATCATCTGTAAGCCAATATTCCTGGCAGTTTTCCACTGATCCGCTGAAAACAGTCTCATCAACACAATAAATTTCATCCAGTACACTCTGGTCCTCTGGATCTTTTGCCGGTGACACAATAAAGGGATTTGGATCTCTGATAATAAGGTAGTCACCAAGCCAAATAGGATTACCTTCTGGATCCTTAATTTTTTCGTATGCTGAAGTCCACTCATTATAAAAGTTAGTCTCTCTATCAGTTAGATTTGTATACCATGTATACCAATAAGGTTCAGGAGGGATCTCATTAGAATCGACTGTGAATAGAGTGGGTGAATTGGGTGAGAACAAAGCAAAATCAGACAACAACTCATAGACACACATAGTCAACTTACAACTAGTGACTGCATTTGCTGTAGATCTGAGTGAACCAATTGAGACACGTGAGCCGAGGAGAAAGTTCATTGATTTATCAATTGCCTCTGCTAATACAGATGGCGGCCCGATTTTAGCATCACAATAGAGATCCTCGGTAGTTGACAAGATGTTCTCATAATCATACAAATAAACTGACTGACAGACACCAGATGTACAATCTTCCTCAATCTTTGCTATTCCATGAGGTAGAGTCACATCCTCGACAAAACCTGTTGGGAATTGAGTATTGAAAAAGTCAGACTCAGCAGGTTGATTCTGATCTATGCGCATAGGATTGCCTGCCGGGAATATGCTTGTATTTCTGCCATTGTACAATGTTTCAAATGCAGTGACAAACTCCCCACCACTGTGGTAACTTGTAGCGGGACAAACCTCTGGAGATGCTTCTGATTTGGACCAAACAAGTGACGTGTCAAAGCTACATCCGGTGAACTCGGTACAACCATCTTCAATCTCAGCCTTAGTGCACACACGACCACCTGCATCCTCGCAGTATTCCTAGAGAGACAAAAAGGGTGAGAATCATTTGCATGATATGATTTGCAAGCTCACTGAGCTTACTCACCTTAGCTTTGTCATATGTCAAGAAAGGGCATTCTTCATTTTCTTCATCGTCTTGTTTCAGGTACCAGTTGAAGGAAGAAGTAGTCTCCTCTGTCTCTGTGTAGTCAGTGCAAGTGCTTGAAAGATTGCAGTTTTGTGTTTCAAGGTTCATGGAAAAGGAGGCACACTCTCGATCGACGCTGCACTTATTAGCACATTCTTGTGTCGTTCTTGTCTGAAATGATGTACCCCCATCACATTTACGATGTTCATACTTTGTATATCCTGGTGGAAGAACTGACCAGTGCTTAAAATACCAGCTGATTCCTGACCCGAGCGGGAGTGTTTCAGTAAGGTCCATATGATTACATGATGACGAGAGAGTGCATATTCTAGATCCAAAATCCTTGCCAAAATCAAACTCGAATGAGACACATGATGAATCCTCGTTACAAAGGTCTTTGCATTCAGCAACGCTTAACCCATTCTCATCACCAATCACGGTATTACTACCATCACATTTTCGGTTAGAATAAAGAGTATACCCCTGAAGGGAATCTTGAGATAGCACTTCTTGTGATTCTCCCGTCCATAACTGTTTCATAGTAAAAGGACAACTAGCCTTTTTCCGTGACCACAATTCATCATCGATAATAATGATGGGTGAGTCATCCTTACAACAACGAACTGCATGTTCGGTATTAAGAGGAGTTTCCTTAATAGTTTCTTCTGGTTCAATCTGATAAGAAGAAGAAGATTGGGGGTGAGCAGATTTGACACGCATAAACTATTGTCGATACAATAACTTACTTCTTGCTGTTGAAAGCAATAAAGTCGACTTGGCAGTTGACACGAGGTAGTAGCAAAATTTTGAGTCCAAGCAGCATTGCTCTGGTCAGTAACTCCATATCCATATCTACTAATGCCATTTGACGAAGTCCATCCATTGCAGTCGTCAGAACTATAACTCTTCCCTCCGACATTTGTGTTAGTCCAAACGGTCTGAAAATTAACAATCAATGAACCTTTTTCATCCATATTGATTGGCCTTCGGAGGCTCCCACTTGTTAAATCTGCCCAATCATTAGCAATCTTCCCACCATCCACAAGGTGGTATGATAGTGAATCGAGATAGGGACTCCGTTTAAAACTAAGGAAAGGGCCGTTTTGCTGCAGTCCGGAAGGGCCAAACGGTGAAGTAGATATCCATGCTTTGAAAGTACCAGGTAGCTTGACGTTGTTGGCTAGAGTTTGACACTTTGCATCAGCACCAAAAATACCACCTAAATTACCAGTGTATGTTTCTGATGTGACAAAGACAGTGTTTCTTGGTTTTCCCCCAGGCACAATCCAATTACGAAAGTCGTAATAGTCCCCCATCACCTTGACTTTGAGCTTTGATGTTGTATTAACAGCATTGCACACGTCATATACAGACAGAGGTGAGGAGTACTCGTTTGGCCTTGAACAACTTTCTTCACGACAAGCTGTGTGGAGTTCTTCAAGTAAATCAGTGCATGTATCTTCGGTCATAACATCAACACTTGCGAGATACTGGATACTATCAATCTTATCACCCATATCATTGCGAGCATCAAAGACATTGATGTCCTCCATCTCGGTGTTGAGTCCACCGTAGTCGTCCACATCGGCATCGCCTTGTACCTGAAATTAATGACATTATGAGTAATTGGTTAGAAAGTCGAAAGCTGATAAAACAAGTACCACGACTCCTACGATACAAGTCCAAGTCAACACTTACAAATCCTCCCAATGTTCTAACAGCCATATCATACCAACTAAGTTCTCTAGCACATTCAGATAGACGCTGGCAGTTACAGAGATAGCTGTTTTCATTTTCTTCTTCACACTTCTTTCTACATTGGGGAGCAAGGTCCTCCTTTAGACGTCGTTGTCCATGAATTCCCCTCTTTGCCTTTAATTGTTCAACAACTTTGAGTTTGGGAAGCTTCATATGACCTCGCTCACCAAAAGACAGATTTGGAGCACTGGAGTATGACTTGGGTTGAAACTTTTTGTGCTGCTGTTGATCAGTGTTCTTGCTCGTTCGTCGATGATGACTATTTGGCATGATGTCATTCTCGATATCTTCAAAGGTGTCAGTAGTATGCTGCATAAAGTCAATCACATCGTCGTCAAAAAGAAGGGATGCCAGTTCATCTTTATCCATAAGTCCATTAGAGAGAAGAGCTTGTAGGTCCTCCTCAGTGGCAAGGGACAAGGAGTCGAGAATGTCCCTATCTTCCTTGGTATGATCTACGCTAGTGGCTGCAATTTGAGCCACCGCCTTTGCGTCATCAGCGTGTGAGGTGAGCGAGGCCAATGCTTCTTCATTGTTGTTGCTACTGAGAAACTCCTCCTTATTTGTCTTGACTTGGTTAAGGTGGCTCTTTAGTACATCTTTGGCTAGAGAAAATGCTTTCAATGGATGTTCTTCATCGTTGCCTTGTCCACCTATGCGGCCTCGCAGCAGACTATGTGAGAAATCTTGTAAACGCCGCATTCCATCACTGACACTATACGACTCAGAATCAACATTATTGCCAGCACCCTGTTGATGTGATCAGGATAGTTGAATAGTGAGATTTAACATGAAAACAAGATGATATTTCAAAAGATACAGCATGCATATACTACCTTCTGCTGTTGAACAACATCAACTTCTACTCCATCCGTTGGTTTTAAAATAAGGAAGAACAATAAAAAGCTCCATTGTAATAGACTTGGTCTACTATGTCGCCTTGTTTTGTGACTATAATTCGTCATACTGAATGTTTGATACTGCTTTGTATCTTTTTCTTATCGTGCTATGGTATGAGATATTAATAATATTGTATGAATAGAATACTACCAATTTGTTGATGTGGAGATTAAAGACTGTGATGACAAAAGGATCAATTCAATATGGGTTAGGTTGAGAATATGATTGCAATAGCATACCAAAACACCAATCATATAATTTGTTCATCCTAAATAAAGATGCCAATCAACCAACACGTGTAAACACTCTTCTATATCGAATCGAATACATAACAATATGATCTATTCATGTGTCCTAATTGATGTCCAGTGTTTGCTGTCAATTCTGTCTCAAATTTGCAAAGATGTTTTACTTCAACTCAACAACAGCAACAAACCTTTACAACTAAAATGCCCTCTAGAACTCGTATATGTATCGTCCCTCCGCTATCACACCTCTACATGCACTTACTACTTACTAGACGTAATATCAACATATATATGAAGTGAGACACAAATGAAGTTCATCCATTAACAACTATCGTACTATGTAGCTTCTTGAAATTTGAAGTAGTGAGTGTCTGCAGACATGCATATTATCCTATATCTTAGGAACAAAGAGGAATAAAAAAGAGAGAAGAAGTTCAACATATTATTAGTAAAATAAACCAAGATAACCATAGACAACAAACATTTAGCTTGCTTTCAATATCGATGGACATATTAACTGCATCATCCATTCTCCTTGGCTGCTCATCGATGGCGGTGGTATCCGCCACTCGTGATAATGATTCCACCAAAGCAAACTTCATAATCATAATGAAGGTGGTAATTTCTCTTCTTAGTCTACAAGTAAGTGGAGCTCCCCAAAACATAAACATGATCTTGAAGGTACTTAATTCAACACCAACCGATTCCTGATACCGATCTGTTCTTAGTCCCCAACCCAACCTACTTGAGGACGGATCTGAGGACATAGATGAGAGAATGAACTATGTGTTAAGCCACTCCCCTTGGCATCATCTCAAATGGTTGCCAAACCACAACCAACAACTTACAACTTTTTGTCAAGAGTACAGTATCGGAGGGTGAAGTCAATGATGCCGTGCCCGTGCCCGTTCACTTGCTGTCATTGATGAAGATAACAAATCGATTGGCCAAGGACATCGTTCACTATTTCTTGTTGCCCTTTATGCACTTCATTTCATTATTACAGGAGTGCTCATTTGTGTATCGGCTTGTTAACATCTTGTCTATCTGTTTTATTGGCAAAGATGTTGTAACTTGTTGATACTCGTTTCAGCCATATCTTATCAGCTTGCTGCCACGATCATGATAGTTGTTAATAGTTGTAATCAATTTCATATGTAATGTTATATAATTATAAGTGCCTGTTTTGCGTTGAGGACTGTAAGTGATATATATATACCCACTGCTAGTTTGAGGTTGTGATGAATGTATGGTGTTGAGAAATCATACACTACTGCCTTTTGTTCGAATGGACTATCCAAACTCGCATACCTCATTAATCGAATTTTTTGTTGATTTTAATATCGAATATAACGTGAACTCTAACCATAGATTCAGATAGATGTTTAAAAATTATAAATCATAGGTACAAATGTTATCAGTTTTTGTCGTATCTAAGAGATTAGATATGGTAAATGGTAATCATTTTGGTTTAGATGTTGCAAGAATAAATTGTACAAGACGGCACCGAATCAAATTTGGGGAAGAGACGCCACTACGCTGTGTCTGATTGTACCTAGATACCCCAGCGTTGCAAATGAGTGTGTGATTGATACCTGGTGAACAAGACTATGTCGGCCGCCACTTTACTTAGTAACTGATTATTAATTACTCAACTACTGGTACGCAAGGTGTAAGGTCATTGGTAAAAAAGTGGTAGGTATGCTGGCTGAGAGTGGCTGAATTGTAGACTGTAGACGGTATCCCTCTCTTCCCTGCTCTGCCTCGATATGTGAGAAGGCCTGCCTTGGCGCCAACATCTGTCTGTGGTCATGAAGTACCCTAGAGTCTAGAACAAATTATTGATTGATGAATTGTACTTCATAGAGTTAGGGAGTTTGTCTCGGCTTCTCTAATGTTAGAAGACCTTGATAGATTACAACTTTGTTAGCTGATAACAAGGATAATGACACACTCAAATGTTCATCTGTGTAGGTTCAATTTATATTAAGACTGCTATTAGCAAACACTCTCACAGGTTATCACATAAAGCTCCGCCATAAGAAGCGAATTTGGGGGCTTTGCTGATGCACCAATCATCTATTTTCAAATTTACTCAATACTATCCTCATTCTTGCCTCCAGGCCCACCCATTGTCATCTTATCACATGTTCCACAACTCAATGAACAGTACTTATGCATCCATGGCTGTTCCTCCTCGTCATCACACTCACCGTCTTTTGAAAAGTCGAGGCACAAGTCGAAGTGGTCAGTACAGTTGGGAATGGCATTAATATCCTTCTTGAAGTTAACAACACGGTTTGATCCACGGGGCATCTGTTCTCGCACGGCAACCTTAGCCGAGGGGGGTAGCTTCTTAAGGAAGACATCAATGACTCCGTTCTTATGTCCAGATAATACCATATCAGGCACCTCGGCCTTGGGAGGTACTGGCTCGTACTGCTCACCGAGAGTTAGAGTATTAAGGGTCAACCGTCCAGCGCCATCCCAGGTAACAATGAAATGACCGGCGGCAAGGATGGCAGCACTGACGGATCCGTCTCCAATATCAGATGAATAGTCAACACGCTTGGCACCAGCAAATCCTGGATTGGACTTAACCACCGCCTCCAACGCATCCTTAATCACCTTAGCCGACAACTTCTTGATATCTCCTGAGTCTGAAACCTCAAGTTGGTACAAACTCTGACTCGCCAATGGCACCTGGTTGGTGTACTGCTTCAATGCATCACGTTCGTCGTATGCATTAGGGGGGTAATGCTCAGGATCATAATTCTTCTGCTGCTCAACTGGTCCAGCAACCATCTTCTCAACGGAAGTGCGAATTCCAGACTTCTTCTCGATAGAATTTGAGATAGAAACAACCTTACGAACAAAGCCAGGGTTGTTCGTACCAATAAGTCCAAATTGGGCAGTTTTGTCAACAATGATACGGGAACTACGAACCATGTGCTTGAGAAGATTCTTGACACAACTTGCATAAAAGACGGCATTGGCATCGGTGTGTAAATCAGTCATCATGGTCACTTGGTCACGAAGGAGAACGTGCTGTCCGGCATCTCCCTTCTTGCAGAACTCTTTAGTCAAGGATGAGACAAAGTCCTCAGATGCTTGAGGATCAACAACCACGGCAGAATATCCCTCCTCAATCTTGGCAGAACGTTTAAGATCCTTAGCACCACAGACATAAACGTTGGAGACAACATCATCGTCTTCAGCAGCCTTCTTCCCATCGGCGGGACAAGCCCATAGAGCCACAATCTTATCTACCTTACTCTGTTGCTGTAAAGTCTTAATGATACTGCATGAGTCCTTACCCTCGGTACCACACAATACGGCAACAACCTTATCCATCTTCTTAGGAAGCATGGTTAAACCACTAGTGACTGCGGTAGCAAAAACATCATCAGGCATGGCACCCTCACCCACTTGGGGTTCGGCGGCCTTTACCTCGGGATCACACTCACGTAAGTTCTTATTAACAGGTCCGGTAGCCTCAATATCCTCCTTCCAATTCTTGGCACCAAGCATACCTCCGTGAATAACACGGAAGGATGAATATCCGTCAGACGAGGCATTAAGTGCCTCAATAATAACCTTACGTAAATCATCAAGTTTGGCAATTTTAGACCATAAAATAATTTCAAGTCCAACGTGTTGTTTGGCAGGATAATAATGTGCATCAACATATCCCTCCTCCATGGCGAGGAAAAGTGCAGATTTAACTTCCCCTGAGGCACCGTCATGTGTAATAGTTCCTGGTTTAAGGGGGTGCATACCCTCAGCTTCCATAATATCCGTAAGTTTCGATTCAAGATTTGACATATCCCCTGGAACACCCTCGGCCTCAACAACAAGTAAAACACCTGCCGATCGAGTGGGTTTCACAGGATTCTTTTTAACAGGTCCACCAGCCTTGGCCTCGGTAACTTCCTTATCATATAAATCACACTTGCCCTGTTTCCTGGCATCATTATGTGAATAATCCTTAATAAGCTTGTAATGTTCATCCTCGTCCTCCAGGGCATTGTATTCAAATACTTGAACCTTACCCTTCTCAACATGTCCACCATCAATTTGGGGGTGTAAGAAATCAATCTTATTACTACCCATGGCCCAATCTTGATCACATAAAATAGGATAATCCGTCATGTAAACGAATACCGAATGATCAAATAATTTTGACATTTGTCCATAATACAATTCATTCTTAACAAATATACCCTCGGGTTTCATTAGTAATGATAATGCACCAAAGATATCTAAATCATCGGTAACCGAAATTGACATTGCCGTTTCCGATAAATCCACCATAACTAAATCAAATGTACCAAACCATTCACGGGGAACTAAGTTTAAACTCTTGGAGGCATCACCAAACCACCACTGAACACGTGGATCGTCAAAGTGTGGCTGTGTGTGGAAATGTTTTAATGATTCCCTAACAACCTTCTGATCCAATTCCAATCCAACTACCAATTCAACATTTGGATATTTCAATGCCTCATGTAATAACATGGCATCACCACCACCGATGAAAATAATACGTTTCATTTCCTTCAAGTATGCCGCGGGAAAATGTACATATGGTTCATGATAATGTGGCCTGTAGGAACTACAGATTTGTAAAATATCATCTAATGACATACAAACATCGGGTTTATTGGCATTTTCACTCCATGCCACCTCCTGATAGTACGACCGTGTTTCATATACAGCATCCTTAAAACCAGCAAGTTTTAAGTAGGAATCACATGTTGTGGGTGGTTTCTCTTCACCTTCTTCCACTTTATGGGCGTTGGGATTACCCGTCTTGCGTGTACCATCACCACCTTCATCATCAGAAGAGGAGGAGGAGGAGAATTCATCGTCACCTCCTACCATATCTGGGTTGGGACATACACCGTTAGCATCAGGTTTGGCTCCTCCAGCACACTCAGGTGCAGCAGTTGCAAATAAAGCATTATTATTAATTAAGAATGTAGGGAGTGTGGTTGTTGCGGCTAGTAGGCCTGTGGCTGTTGCCAACAGGGACCAGGAGTTGGTAAACCGCATAGTTGAACAAGGGCGGTATTAATATTTATATAATGTAGTACGATAGTGGGTTGTACCTATCAATAGTTGTGTGGTGCACCGATAAAAACAATAAATGCAATCTTTATCTTTCGTTTGAATGTTTCTCACTAAGTCATTACGTCTCATAAAAAAGATACCAAACTTCCAACCACATAAAAACTTCCAACCCCCTTGTTGTTTGGCACTAGGGATAGATCTTCACTTGGATATCGTATGTCAATACAAAGTGTATAAACGTTTACAAGGTTATTTGGGGCTGATCATACTTTTACACCCACATACTTATGAGGGGGTTTTGCCTCAAAGCGGACAGGCCTTTTCCTGACAGCCTTTGCCATCAAGTTGGTGTATTGCAATCATGTAGAATAAATGACTGATTGACATTGCATAAGTATATAACAAGGTGATTGAACCCTTCAGTAAGTTTATAAGACCATTATGATCATACCTTTACAACCATGATTGACAGGTTTCTTGCCTCAGGTCAAAATTTCAATTTCATTAATTTCCCACCATTTTCCCAGTGCAACATTTGATCATCAAGTGGAGTATGCCATCATATAAGTGGTGTAGAATAGTGAATAATTGGTATTGCATAAGTGTAAAAAAGTTATGGAAACCCCAAGAAGGGTTCTAAGTCTACCAATCATAATTATAAACCCACATGTTGACATTGACAATGACAATATCCTCAAGCAGATCGATTCAGATGTTTGGGTGTCGACCACTACCTTGTTGTGCTCTATTTCCTGCCAGTGCTTGTCAAAGCCATCCCATGTATAGGTAAGGACTTGGGAATGTCTACTGTGGCATATGCATCACTCATGGTGGAGTTACAACAAGACGCCTACACCTCAAAGACAAGAGAATCCCAAATTTACTTCGAGGGAAACCTAGCCATTCGATTCGTACGTTTGGGTGTCGACCACTACCTTGTTGTGCTCTATTTTCCTGCCAGTGCTTGTCAAAGCCATCCCATGTATAGGTAAGGACTTGGGAATGTCTACT